>Ga0307512_10002583_pt1 | contig 22513 bp, 19 predicted proteins | sample 14_EM_MG_FD_200267 | JGI IMG/M metagenome (GOLD analysis project Ga0307512, IMG submission 200267) | Populus trichocarpa ectomycorrhiza microbial communities from riparian zone in the Pacific Northwest, United States - 14_EM | ecosystem: Host-associated > Plants > Roots > Unclassified | place...
TCCCGGACCTACGATTTCCTGTGTCGCCCTTGTCGGCACGGTTGGGGTATTCCACTGCGATAACATCAATGAGACCCTGGAAAAGGCCATAGCGAGGGATTTTAATTGGGCGGTCGTCTAACTGGGGAACCAAGGTTATAATTTAGGAGTGGAGCTCGGATTATAAGCCATAGAGGGCATCACGGAGGAAGAGGCTATCAACAATTACCTGGAGATACCTCCGTCAACGGCTGGACGGTCGATACCTTATGGGAGACTGGGCCGAGCAAAAACGATTGGGGCGAGGGGGAGAGTGCAGTTTTTTCGGGGGGCGTGGCAATGCGACTTTGCTGTGTGGGTGTTAATTTCGGGGCTTCGGGTTTTGTCAGATTCTTGGGGTCTTTAGAGTTTTCATTTGCGCGGAAGCGGAGCGGAGGGGAAAACTGTAGCATTATGCCATGGCCGCGTAGCGGCCGAATGCAATATGATTAAAACAAACAAACAAACTGAATCATGTCATCAAGCGTACAAACCGCACCTGTATATTGGTAGGTACAGCAGCCTCACCCATCCACTAATGCAAATCACCCCACTACTAAAGCGTACAACCTGCGAAGGTCCCAGGCGCACGGCGTAAAAATAGGAATTTGGAGGTGAACAGCCGAAAAAGTGCTGCCAAATGTAACGTGCCGGGGTATTTGGTTGCTGCCGCGCTGGATATTCATCTTATTAAATAGCTCTTTAGCCGAGTCAAACAAGTTCGCATTAGCGTACTGTCGCTGCGCCCTTTCTGGAAAAACTCCAACGGGTGATTCGACCACCAATTATACTGCGCTATTTGAGTACAATATTTTTCTGCTTTATTGGGAATAAGAGATCGCTTCTATCAAAAGACTAGTATACTATGCGAGCAGCGTGCCTCATATGCAGGTGTTTGAGAACACAATCGATTCCCTAAAATCCCGCAGTACATATTCAGTGTCTCAGACTATATTCAATGCGATGCATCTCATTGAGCAATTCATGATTTCTGTGGGATCCAATCACTGAAGCTGTCGGGAAAACGAGAATCAACTGACGACTCGTATCAGCTGGCTCTCGGATCCACTCGACCGATCATGACTAGAAAATCAAATCATGACGCCACATCGGTAAGCAATTCCACAATGGTATGAGTCAAACAATATACCTACCAATCACAGACACCAGAAGCAGTTATCGACAGATGATCCACATCTGTCTTTCTGTTATAAGTATGTCCATTCGGATCTGCCCACATCATAGACAGATCACATTCTCATTTACCGTTCACATCTCAGCAACACAATATCGCCGGTAACTCAACACCTATAGAATCCAGTTTTTGATTGAAATACGTACACGATGTCTAATTCCGAGGTATTAATCGGGTAAGTTGCTCAATTGTATTTTTCAATAGTCCCGATGGTAATAAATGGAGCAGGGTAATGGGTGTCACTGGATCTGGGAAATCAACTGTGATTACTCCTCTGCCAATGCTATATTTAACTGAAGCTTTTCCATAACCGATACTAATGATTAGTTCATCCAAACTGTGAGCGGCGACCGCACGATTGTGGTTAGCGATGGATTAAATTCATGCACTGCCGAAGTCAGAACGAGCAAACCATTCAAGTTGGATGGTCGCACCGTACGTCTCGTGGATACACCCGGATTCAATGACACCACGAGGTCGGACACTGAAGTGTTGCAATTGATCGGGAATTGGATGAAGAAATCGTAAGCAACACAGTCCATGTAAGTAGGTTCCCATTTTAACAAGTCATTTCTATAGATACGATTCCAACACCAAGTTGACCGGCATTCTGTACTTACACCGCATCACCGATACCAGAATGGAAGGGACATCGGTTAGGTGTCTGAACCTATTCCGCAGTATCTGCGGTGATAACTTCATGGAAAATACCATTCTGGTTTCAACCATGTGGGATAGAGCAACTGGGTCGACATCCAAGTATGAGCAAAATGAAGAGCAATTAAGAAACGATTTCTGGAAAATCTTTCTTGCTGGGGGCGCCACCATGACACGGAGCAAGAATTCCGTAGCGAGTAGTCAGACGATACTCCGCCACCTCCTTGATAAGCTTCCAGCAATCCCGCAAATGCAGCACGAACTCGGTGTTGAAGGTAGGAATCTAGGCGACACCACAGCTGGAGAGGAATTGAGAGCAGAAACAATTGAAATGCAGAAAAAGTTTGACGAACAGCTTGCAGCAGCAAAGGAGGAATACCGAAGGGCCCTGGATGAAAACAACAAAAAAATGCAGAAGATGTTGCAGGAAGCGTGTGCAAAATACGAACACAAGATTCAAAATATTGAGTCGGAACTTGAAATACTGAAAGCGAACCGCAAGTAAGCTAACCCCCGTTTACAGCGTTATTCATGTTAATTGTTTGAATAGTGAAGGCGGGGTAATTGTCAGCCTTGCACGCGCAGTGGAACGTGTGCTTGGACTTGGTAAATAGGGACCAGGCTTCCCAATTGTCTATTACTCGGACGGGACGATGAATTTCGGGGAGAGGATTTTGGACCGATTGAGAACAGGGTAATTTTGTTGCGACTATAGCACTTTTTAGCCTCACTGTCTATATGGCGCTGGTACAACAATCATAAAACTGAAGTTTAAGAATGGAAACTACGTAATCCTATATTGTACCATCGGAGTGAATTGTCCATGCTTTTATTCGGCTCTTTATCCCCAATTGGTTACAATTAACTAGGCAAAGTCTGACTAGCTGCAGGTGCACCACTGGAAATGTTGCTAAAAATAAGTTACGCCACTGGGAAGCCTACTTATAGCTGCCAGTCGCCAGTAGGTATCGGTAAGGACCCTAGTCCAGTAGATCTCAGCTCTAGGCGGACGAAAGCCACTGAAATCATGCCCGAGAAGCGGCACGGCGATGTAAGGCCCTGTAAGACTAGTCGTGTCAGGCCGTTGGGAACCCTGCTAGGGACTCTAAAAATGAGATGTTACGGAAAGAAAATGGCAGTGAATTTACAACTACTAAAATATGCTACCTTAACACCCTGAGGGTCTTCTCTTGTGCCTTCAGAATGGTTAGGATAGTCGCCACCGGAATTCCTATGCAGCATCCGTTGCATGCAAGATTAGACGCGCGCTTGCCACGCAAGCCACCTCTGGGGGGATGTAGCCTACAACCAAGCTTACTGGGTAGTTACTATCTAGGCAACAATGCGCAGTCAGAACAGGGCGCCAGCGATCCCAGCAGTCCGGGGCGACTGCAGTCTTGCTGGGCCTGACGTCGATGTTCCGTTCTGGGTATGATTTCCGCAGCCAGGGTTTGGATCTGCTGGACTAGGGCCCGCTACAGATGACCGTAGTCTCCACCAGGGTCAGACATGGTATATCTCGTTCGGAAATAAATGTTGTAAGACAAAGGAATTCAACCCTGTATTGATAGAGTCACCAATCCTGCAAAAAATCTTCAGCCTAGATGAACTTGTACCTAATCCGGTGATTTTAAGCTGTTGACACGTATGCGTAGCGGTGAAGCGGAAACTCGTTGATTGTCGAAGTTCTCAGAGAAAGAGAACACAAATGGTCAAACTAAAAGACAAAATGTTCACTTTGGCCCTAAACCCCCCCATAAGTTATCTCTACTCTTGTGAGTGATGCTTCCGTACCCATCCACAGACATTACGGTCGAAATCTAGAAGATCGGTGCTTAGGTTCACGCATTTTAGAAAGCCAGTTTTGGAATCACATGTTGCGCCGATTGCTCAGAATATGAGTATAAAAGGATCGGAGGGTGCTATATGAAAGCGAACAGCCACACATCCAAGATGTGGCTTGTTACCCATAGCTTAAGCGCTTAGCCTTCGCAGAAACCTCACGAACAACCATTCCGCGTGTTGATAGAGCAAAAAGGTTCGTGACTGCTCTGTTAGACTTCACACTTTACTCTTCCCTTCGCTACGCATCTTGTTGTATCTAGTCGTCGTACCATAGCCAATACACACGATTCTCCCCTTCATAGTCGCGACACCTTGCATAAATTTACATACAAGCCATCCGCTCACGTGCGAAATCCTACGCACGCACACCCGGTATAACATCTCATGACCGTTCCCGCTTGGGTGTGCCCACAATCTCTAACTTCATGCAACTTATAGCTAGGAAGGGGAGATCCAGGTGCAATGTCAATGGCACGGAGAGAAGAGAGGAAAGCCGGGAGATATATACGGACAACTTTCGAGTACATCTTCGGGTATGTAATCTCGTCGTCAAACGTTACCTCTTCGATTTGGACATCGTAGCGACCTCCGGAAACGATAAGCGAACGCAATGAATTTCCCAGAATAGGCCAGCTCGCGTACCTCTAGTACCGGCTCCGAATTACCCACTTTGGTTGTACTGTATTGTGCCCCTGAGGCCTTTGACTCAGGATCCTCTGATGCATGCCCGAGTGCATTGCGATAACATCAGCCAATACCTATACCAACTCGTCGAACAGATGTTTGGACGCTGGACACGACACACGATGCAGACAGCGATTGTACGTAGCTGTACGCTGAGAAACCAGTGTTTCCAAATAGAGAACTAATAAAAGCTGGGTGATATACACGGTGCGTCTGTGATTTCTAGTGGGAGTCATCTTACACAATTTTCAACAGATCTATGTACACCCGATTGTCTTGTTCGCTTCCTAGTTATAAGATTGTAACATAATAAATGAGGGACACATAACGCTACACACAAAACAGCACCGTGCGGCATGCATGCGCCTGTACTCCCTTTGCAATGCACGGATATCTTGAAGCGCTAAATTTCTTGAATATTATATAATGTTGTTATGGAATGGCTTTGCGGGTTGCATCATGAAGACAGCCCGTGTTCGAACATACATGAATGCATCGGGCATGATGGAACAAGCCATGTGCACCCTGCGGGTCAGATGAGCCTCAAATGCCAGGGGTCACCGCTGGGAGCTGCCCGCATCTGAACGTACCACATCATTGCCATATACCTGAGGTACCTCCCGAGCTTCCTTTCCTCCCTGTCAGCCTCATAGTGACCACATAGAGCGCATCCAGCAACCACAATACTGCCAATCAGTACGATACGACCACTAGCAAGAACACAACGACTAACAGCACCAGTACTGACACCGTGGACAACCGTTACCACTACACTGGTAGTCCCAGGCACACCGAATTCACCGGCTCAAAGTTGCACAGCAGGTAAGGATTTTACTCTAGCAAGTTGGGTTTTTCCGGGCCTGGAAGTTGTAACAACAGTTTGCTTACATATCTCGTACATTTAGTAATTATAGTGTCACTAGTAGCCATAACGTGACTAATAGTCGGAACACAATTTCGGACCAACAGCAACAACATCTTAAACTACAGTCCTAATACGTACATATACAATTCTAAGGGGTGAGTCACTTCTGAAACTGCAAAACTTCAGAACGTTCATTGGAGATCCATTATGGAACCCAGACGACAGTCTGTCCTTGATTCTGCTCTGCTCTTGTTTTCGGCCCAATGGTGAGCTGGTGTAGGATCCAAATTTGGGACTAGACCACGTGATGGATCAGAAGTATGCCACATGTTGAAGACAACTGGAATACTTCATTGCAGTCTATTGAAAGCCATGATGGAGGTGTAGAAGTAGTGGACATTCTACCAGAAGGCCAGTTTTTTCCAACTTTGTGATGCATGACGATTAGGTTGTGGGATCCAGCCACAGGTTACTAGCTTTCTACGCTTAAAAATGCTCCTGTTGAGGGCTGCTCTGTATTTTTATGGGATAGTATACTGCTTGCCGCTAGATATTGCAGGACTGAGAGACCGTTAGATTCAACTTCAGACGCCTTGTTTGGAATTGTTTGAGATGTGGAATGATCGGATATTACACCATTTCATTGGATGACAATCTTTTTCGATCCACATATAAGAATGATCAACTAGGGGAGCTATTAACAGATGTACAGGAATGTTGTATGGCACCATGAACAGTCATTCATATACTATGTGGGCAGTACCATTGTCTCCCTACGGCAAGCGCCTTATCTCTGAACCACAAGAAGACACAATTAGACAACAGATTCTGGCCTAGAGGTATGTGTATGACAACTCTCACCATCATGCCGGTCCATTGAATGTGCCATCATCACTGTCTCTTAACACTTCACACTACAACAGATCTATCATACTTGGCACTCTGCTCTCCATTCTACTTGCTTCGTCTCTCTCAACTTGTACAGGCATTCAACAAACACCATTTCACTTCAACAAATCCTTAATCCAAATCCTTCTCTGGTTCATACTCACATCATATCTGATCATCTGCTAGGCAGATCACATCAAACTTGCCATTTCCATGTGTAACAGGCCTCAAGGTGTCATACTCTTCACTGTATCAGAAAAGGCGTCGTCTGAAGTATATCACAGGTAAGGTGATAGCCAAGGTTGGTATGTAATTTGGCGTAGGCTTTCGACCACAGGTAGTGGAGACTACGGGATCCAGTAGATTGCATCGAGTCTGACTGTGATAGTACCCTTCCCAGGGAGTCATTATTAGTCAGAAGATAAATGGCCAGTCACGGCAATAATCTATAGGATATTATCCAGTACGATGTTGCAATTATCGACTGCTTAGCGATGCATATTTGCTGATTGACATGTAGAAAAACAGCAACTGATGCTATAACCAGGCTCCTGCCTCAACCCTCATGTGTGGGCACCCTACATAACTCCCTCAACACCGATAATACTTTGGCTCTGTAGCAGGTTGCCATTCTCAACATCACTTGATAGACCTTGACATTTCACTACTTGATAGACTGCACTGAAATGATGATAAGTTGATGTTTCATTCTGTAGCTCACTGCAGTCTCATTGATGTGAATAAAGTGACACAACCAAAACCCACAAACTGACAAACCCACAATTCATTGTAGCAAGACTGAGTATGTCCCCAAACAATGAGTGGTGTGCTACGCATGATCTGGTTGAATATGCTGGGTGGGTACATTGTTGGGTTTTGTGCATGTCGAAACTGTGGCATATGGGGTTTATAATGTACAGAAGATGGTAAATTGCACCATCAGCAGACTACTATTTGGAGTTGACACTGAGTGGTATCAGTGCTATTACAGAAGTTAACCTCTCACTCAATTATATTTTTACACTGCCCAGAATGTGAGGATACAGCCAAAGTCGGCTCTGATCTCTTTTCTCTGAATGATTAACCAGGCAATGTAGGTATTGCAAAGTGACAGTTGAGAGGGCCGCAAATGAGTTAATTTGGGGAGGAGGAAGTATTCATATTGGGTAAATGATACATTAGAGACCGTTTGCAAACCTAATACCTGTGCACATGGTATATGGAACACCTCCCTTGGTATTGTTTCATCGAATCTTACTCTCTTACTTATGTATTCTAACACATGAATCAGTATTCATACAGTGCTTGGATAGGAATCCAAGAGTGGGAATATGTGTCGTACCAGGTGTTGGGCCATTCTGTTAGTTTACAAAAGCAACCTCGATTGAACTATTCAGTAAACATATTCACCAGTTCTTCACAATTATGTTCAATAGAAATGTGAATTCATGACCAAGAATGGAATAAGAATCACTACCGGAATCACAGGAACAGACACTACTATTGTTGGTGAACATGAGGAAGTCCTCCACTGCCTTACCCTTGTCCTTCAGAACACTGCGGCACTGCGTAGTGTTCTGTACCTCCTGGACGCAGTGTGATTCTCCGCAACTCAAGACACTTATATCAAGTTCATCCTGTTGCTGCTGGTCGATCCAGGGATGACAGTCATCCGGAGCATCCTGCTACATCTCAACGAGAATGTTTGAACCATTTCCATCATTGTCGTTGTTTGAGTCTTGTAACATTTTGAGGCACACAGCTGTTGGTGCATACCAAGACCGTTGTTGTTGCACTCTGTATGTTTGACTCTACTGACAGCAACATGTGTCATTTTGAGATTGCTTAGTGGAAATGTGGAACCACAAGTACAGTAGTCAATCAGTAACACCCACTCCAGAAATCCCTCTACTGGCCATTTATAGGTAAATACACAGGACAATACTAGCTGTCCATGAAGAGTACCCAGTATAAGGCTGTCCCTTCCATTTGGATTCACATGATATAGAGCAACAATAATGCAGTCACAAGTTGTTCGAATACCTTAGGGTCAGTACTACATATATCGATCAATCCCGGCTGATATGTCGAACAGGCTGTGATGAGTTAATGATAAGTTCGGATTACCATGAGTTGCCACGACCATCCATGTTCTGGAGGCTCATACTCTGTTGAATTTGGGTGCTTATGCACATCGGAAATGGGTGTACAGACGCTGACTGCCAGTCATTGATATGCAAAGAACTGCACAACCCATGCAGCGGTGATTATTGAAATTGGTAAACGATATCCGCGCCTATGTTAACATTGATTTACATTGTCACCTTTATCAATCGTTACACCAGACTCTACAATCCCAGAGCAATGGAGGTTATGAGATCAATTCCTATTGCACATACTGATGAAATCGAATTTAGTGTGAGTACAGTAATATTATAGTTATCTAGTATTATTTGTTTGTATTTCAGCTAAATGAGCGCGACATAACATAGTTTGCAACCGATATCATCAGCGGCCATAGACTGTGGTTTATTACTCTACTACTGAAATGTGGATTCGGAGAGTCTTGGCCTCCTTGGCGCTAACTAATGTGCAGTTGGTAGGTGTAACGGATGGATTAGTGTTTTTGAATGCACCTGTCATGTTGCAGGTGTATTGAAGATGGTAAGTTATTCAACATATGGCATAAGTGTATAGTGCATGAGTCAATCGGTACATCAGAGTCTACTACACAGTATATCGGCATCCATGACACCTGTGCACACTTGTAGAAGATATGAAAAATGACACACTGTTTCTCAGTAGCTGGGCATAGGGTTGCATCAACTCAACCTATTTGGTTGATCTCATTTGTGGTACTTAGATGTATTTATCTCATGATATTTTGACAAGGTGTAACATCGGAATAGTGAAAACTTGTTCTGCTAAGTTTCTACCCTATGCAACCGGCGAGTCAATTCATGTGCAGAAATGACTCGATCCTCACAGATCCTGTCTCAGACATTGCAATGTGAACCAAATTCAAGATGCAATAGACATTGATCTTCCAACAAGTGTCAGCTAAGATTTGCAGGCCGTAATTCAAACTACTTCTGGATATGCACAGTGAATATGATATGATGTGGCACAGCTGGGTTTGCTGTATCCACGGCTGTGTGTACAGCATACTATATTGTCGGGCTGCCACTAGCCCAATATACTTAGCAATTCATTTACAATACATGGACACCATTATTCACATGCCTCAACTGTGTCTAGCATATGAATCACATCGTCACATATAAAGTTCAGTCACGGAGGAATGGTATGGATAATCAATGATACATATCGATATCAGGTACTGAGAATTATCCGACTGTCAGTGTATATATCATTACACGAATCCCATTCCAGAATACCATGCTGTCAAAGTGCCATACATCCTCTTTGGCACTTGGGTGGCAGTTAAATGATTAGACGACAGATTGATAACATGAAGTGAAACCTTCTATCTCCTTATTCATTGCAAGTTGAGTCAATTGTGTCAATTGTATTGATGGTGAGAAAAATAGCAACCACTGTGCAAAATTACTGCGTACACCAGACAACATCATTATTTGTATACAGCCATGCAAGTCGATGGTATGTAGATGGCTGCAATGGAGCATCGAGTTGCCTATGAAACGCTATTAGCTTCAGGTAATATTGTATGAACTAAATATAGCATCAGAGTGTGATCATCAGCAAAAACTGAATTTCCGTCATCAAATTTATTTAGTTTACTGTACCCACAAACTCAAAATACTGCAATCAAGGTGTCCCTGAAATATGGCAGTGTGTTCATGGTCCGGAGTGTTCTTTGAGTCATAGCGCTGCTCTTTACAAGTGTCATGAGCAATGTACACAGTCTTCCTGATGGGTTATTCAGCCCTACAAGAAACGTTTCTCACTGTCTCTGGCAATATTATAAATCATCTCTCGGCATACTGCTGTGTTGCCCAAGTTGTTGTTTTCACACGCTGATGATTGAACTGGCTCCATCTGTTTCTTGAAGCATGTAGTTTCTGTTGGTGAAGACCGTCATGGAAGAATTGTGCAATGATAGTTACCGTTCAGAAGTGGTTCAAGATAGTCAATTTGTTGATATAAGATCATCAGTCCTGTGAAGTTCAACTGACGCAGGAGGGTTATGCATCATTGCGATGATGATTCCACACATTTGGAAGTGACTTCAGTTCACTATCAGTACTATTACATTTATTACCATTATGATATCAACGAAACATAGAATACAATAGTGAACAAAAGAAATCCTAAATCTGATCACGGCAACCATTCCTACCCTCCAAGGTGAAATGCACCATCCATAAGCATTATTCCATTGACTAATCCCACATTGTCACTTCTTGTCATGTTGGTGACTTTGGTCATGTCGTTTCCATTGCTGTTGCCATTTCAACAGGCGACAGGCCGGCTGTTGGTGGAGATTCAAGACCCAACGACAGGGAGAACAGCTGTTATTCGCATGCTATCTTTCCAAGTATAACCAAGCTGCTAAGATGATTGAAAGTAGTGTCCGGCAGCTCTATCAGCTTCTGTGAGAATGAATCAAGCACATCCTCATAAATGCTGCCCTGATTGTTGTGAGGTTGTGCGATCACAGGGTTAGTACAAGTTGAATGGATCCATCCGCGAATCATACTGCGGATATGGTGTATCTTTTTGGCTCGAACATGCAAAAAGGCAGAAAGAAAATTTGCGTCAAGACGACGAGATTCATTTCCGCATGCATTATTCAACGCGTGATTGATGTTTCTTCTCTTGCACCTACTTTGTAATCCACCTCCGGGAACAAACTCTGGCAGGACTTTAAACTCGCTTGTCTTACAGGCCGACAGATAATGGTTGATGGCCATCGTGGTGAGGGCAATGAATGTCAGGTTGATATTATCAGGATAAGATTGATTGATCATTCCCATGTGTCGTAAGCTATAGAAGTATGTCCGGTGAATACGAACCAACATTGTAGTCACCGAAAATCAAAACCTGCACTCCTACATAGATTATCAACATGGGGATTAGACAAGCTGGGCACATAGAACTTACCCCACAAAGGTTTGTGGGTGAGGTGAACCTGTCCTTTGCCATGAGCCAGGCTACCCTTTTGCAGCCTGTTTCAGGCAACTGAGTTCAAAATACGGACATTGAGTCCAGTGATGTCTTGCAGCGGTATACCATGTCCGCACGCGGACAGGTGATCCTTGTGACAGCCTGATGCACAACGTCAGTGATGAAAACAATCATGGAGATGATTCATTTACCACAGAAATGTAGGCATGTGGAGGGTCAGAGTTTCTCTGGGCTGAAACGATCCTGCCAATTTCCTCATACTAGCAACTATGAATCCGGCCAGTTTAGACCGCATTCATGCCAAAGGGATTGACAAAAATCGCCAAATTGATAGTGATTGACATCGCAGTTGCCATGACCATTGCCGCAACTGCTGTAGGGGTGTTCAGGGGGATCAATTCTTGTCCGACAATGAGGGCTGCCAGGTTGTCTAGTCAGAGCATATAACTCAGCAGATTTCCATCATTCGATGCACCCAAATGCTCATAGGTTTGGTTTGAATCCTTCCCCTACAATATATAGACAACGTTGGGCGGATTCAATGATTGATATGCATAATCAGATACCTTCCTCGATGCGAGTGGCGCAGGATTGTGTTCATCCCTAGTCACAGCGTCGATATAGACCTCCTGATGCTCAGGATGTAGGGATTGTGCCATGATTGCACTCAATTGCGTAGTGCAGACCCGTTTTCCAAAGTGTTCATGTGAAGGATTCTTTTCATGGCCGCTTGCCCACTGCATTCCTGAATGGTCACCTAAGAGGCTCGTCCTCGGATGTCGAATTGACATCTCAATTATCATTGCAATGGTGAAGTACGATGAAGAGATTGTTATCGAGATTGTGGTCTTGGATAAATCGGGAGTACCGGATGGTACTGGAAGGGGAAGTAGAAGCAGGATACGTGCGGGAACTTCTAGGTATGATTCAAAAAGGTGGTGAGCGATAAGTAAAAAACAATTACAGCAGTGACTAATGGATATGTGAATGATTGTAGAGTAAATCAATTGAAGGATTGGGTGAAGGAAGGAAAGCATTGATAAGATTAAAAGCATCATTGTGATGGGTCTTCTCATCCTGTCAACAATTCCCAGACCTTGGCTGATCCCACTACCCACACATCCAACTCCTTCGATCGATAGGAACTGCGCGTTTCGAATGGCAGGGGACAATCATGTCGCAGGGATGGTGATTGGTTTCCTTTGACAAAACCTTTCTCGCAATGAGCTAAAAAGCTTTCACGTTACACTGCTCATCTTGGCTAACTCCTGCCGGGTTAAGATAGTGATCTATCAATCACATGATGGTCATACACCGAATTCTACTATTGCAACTATACCTTTCCTTGAACCTACCATCTCAACGATGAATTCCAACATCGTGAAATCTCCACACAGCTCTGCATGCATGAATATGAGTGATGTACTAATGAGATAGACAAAACTCAAAACAGAGGCCCAAAACCATATCACAAAGCTGCAAATTATCACTGATCCATTCATCCTATGCAGTGCCAGACATATTCCCACCCACAATGCAAATCATTGCACAAACCTCTGGCCAGTCCATTCCTTCCTCCCAACCACAAGTGTGCAGCTGGCCAGCTGCTTGTACACTTCCAAATGGCCAAAGAGCCTGCAGCGGGAGAATCAATACTGTGATCATGCTCGCTCAGCCAAGTCACAACCTGATCAGCATCATCGCTTTCCTCGACATTGCGAACCAGACCAAGAGCATGGTTCGCGATCAATTCAAGGAATCACTGCTGTCTTATAATCAACATTCGAAGCCATGATTCAAAATTTCGCAAACCTCTGTCTGTTGTCGGGAAGCTTGTTGGATTCTGGTGCCACATCTGACCATCAATTTCAGATCTCTCCCCGGTATCATTGACCATGTCCTCTGCTGGCGGGAGGAGGACATCATCACGAGGAAGATACTTGCAGCCAACATGCGGAGGCATCTTGGCACCTGCTGAGCTGCCGGCTTGTTGGCCACGATCAACATGGCAAATAACCAGTGCATCGCTCAATTTCACCTGTGGCGTTACCCATCACGCTGCAGTATTGTCATTGCCGATTGGTGTAAAATTCTGGGAGTAAGGATCACCATCTCCCTTGGCCTCATCCTGGTTGCCCCAAACCTCCTGAATTGCGCTGTGGGGGTCTGGCAGACTGGCAATTGCAGGATTCATGATTGAGACAATGGTAGCATCAACGATTGATGTAACAATCGGCATTATCTATTGATCATCCCAAGCTCAGTGCTATTTCGAATAGGTTACAATTCTTTTCACCCACCCTCTACCTTGCAATGTTGGGATCCACATAAGAGATGGTAAAGCTGAATGGCTGGACACGGGAATCAGTTGAGACATTGCAATGCACCCTCATCTTGGAAAATTGCTGACCCGAGGCATCTTCTTCCTCATCTTCGATATGCACACATCATCAGGACGAATAATCGAGGCTTCGGGGTTATGAAATCAATTCTGACTTGCACGTGTTTCATCTTCTCAGGCGGGGCATCTTTGAGTATATTGTTTGCTCTGCAAATGCCAAACTCTGCAAAGTCTTCAAGTACTACCTTGCATGCCTGACCATCTGGGTTAGTCTTGTCTGCCAAGTACCATTTGGAAAGTGGCCGGTTAGACTGAAGATCATGTATTTGAGTGATGCAACAATTGATTAGGATATACCTTTGCTTGCGGTGGGCGCCCTGCTTCTTCTGATTTTCCTAGACTAGGCCACCTCCCAGACGCGCTCTCTCACTTAATTATGTATACTCTGTGTTGTCAAGCCACCCCTATTCTGCCCAATCCGTATGGTTTCTGCTTCCCATTGGCTGACTACAATGCTAGCGTTCTCAGCCCAGACTCGGACTTGTAGAGTCGGCTTCAAAATTGTATTAGTATCTCCCACAACTCATTTCAGCATACACAAGGCATAACATTGAATTTTGGGTTATCAACAGTGGTCAATGATCAAGTTGTGGATATTGAAAGCTTGTCACTCTAAACAAACATCTGGATTGTTGAATATATGGTCAAGGGTGATGTGAAGCGGCAGCAGTGGTGAGGAGGGTGTGTCGAAGGTTCTGGAGATTGTAAGTAAGGTGGGCAGGCAGGGCGAATATATATATGGGCTTGGAGGGTTCACATGATCCGGCAACATCATCTTGGCTGCAATTCGCCAGGGAAACGATTTGCTTCTCAACATGTGAGTGCCCCAGGTCGTTGACTGAAAGCTTATATTTATCACAAGGACATCTAACAGGGTCCTCTGCAGTAATATCTCACTTACTTGTCCATGCTTGAGCTCTTCTACCTTACGATCAGGCCGCTGGGTCAGTATAAGAGGACCATGTATGATTCAGAAGGAGTCCGAACATGACACAACCTGACAACCATTCTCCTGGCACCGGGTGTAGGAGGATCTTGTTTGTGTGCAGAGCAATTGCCCGGATAAGCTGAAACCAGAGGTGGTTTGCTGTTGGAGATCCAAGGGATGATGAAATTGCGAGAGCAATTAAACACTGTGCATATTGGCGAAGGTGCATGAGAGAAATCTTGAGAGAGTGGTGGAACCCCCAGTTGGAAAAGTAAATCGAGTGACTAGTGTATGCAACTGGTCCGGGTAATCCGCCAGAGGTTAGGATTTCGGCTGTTGGTTTGGTTTGGTTTGGTTCCAGACCCGGCCGAAAAGCCAACTTGCGTTGTCTTGGCAGGTTCGCTACATCAACCGGATAGAAACCAGGAGGGTATCGGCCAGGTTGGAACGGGACCGCGGTTCCTACTTTCTGGTTTCTACACCATTTGCTCCATTCAAGGATTTGAATTTTCATTTTATTCCTACATGATTTGGACTTAGATAGTGCAGTTCTGGCAGCTTTTTCAGTTCCTACTTTCCGATTTGCGATCCGACTGATGTTCGCTGAGTGGCAGTGGAAAAGTGGAAAATTTCAAGTGAAATTAGCTGGTTTTTGATTGCCACTAAACGAATAGTGGTTGGATCACGTATTTGGGACCGGGGGGCGAAAGCCCCGTTAAAACTGCTCATTCCACGGACTGCCCATGGCATGTTACGCTCTGAACCCAAACAGAGAATTGGAGCCAAACATGCGATGTTGAAATTCTGTATTTTTGGTGCTACAACCTGCCCAGTTCGAATGGGCCGGGATTTACGTGGGGTAAGACACATTGCCACAGTCTGGTTTTGACCGGAACCGGATCTATGACTGACCTGGGAATTTTGACCCGTTTCTAACATTACAAGTCACGGCTTCTTCTGAGGACCTGCCGGCTTGCAATGGTATGGGTAGGTAGAACAAAGTCAAGATGCTTCATAATGTTGTTCGGACATTTCATTTTGCTAATGAAACATGGATGTTCATCAAAAGTGCCTTCACTGCTTGAAGACGTAATCCTACATCACAGCATCCGTCAGTAACATCTGTCGCGACCACCACCGATACATAGTACCCAGGTGAGCAAAACAACTGCAAGACGATGGTTTCTCTATTGAGCATGATAGTATTCTACCTCCATTGGCCCTTGAACCATGTCGCAACATGGTTCTTGAACAAACCAATCATGACTTTTGCGATCAACAAGCGAACAGGAAGAATTCGTGTATCCATTCTGAGCAACCTCCAGTTTGGACACGTATTTATGATTCTCCATACCTGTACAACCATCCAGCTAGCAAGCCTATTAGTAATGAGTATTTTCATAGGTTCAACAATGACATTGATATCTGGTGACTATTTGCTTGCAAGGAGGAGTATGAATTCATGCACAGGTTTGCGAAGCAATACCTGAGCAGAGCTGCTATCAACGAGATTTTCAGGTACCCTACAATAGCAACTGTCTGCAACTTCATTTCATCCCACATATTATTCAAAGGGTTGAACCAAATATTCTACCCAATGCTCATCGACTCATGGAAATCCACCTATGTTTGTTACAATCGTTTGCCAAATCCAAACAACCTTAGGGACCTTGATTACAGACATTCCTCCCACTGCCATCCTACTGAATACAGTAAGTTCTTCATCCAACAGGCCGCGTTCAGGGAATAACTGTCATATGCTCCAGGAAAGGCGTTCAATGCTGCTGAAGAGGGCATCTGCTCTCAGATGCAACCAAGCGACCGCGACTGAAATGAACAGGTAAGTAAGTTGAATTTCGTCATAGCTATGAGGATTTGGTCTTCTTGAATCGTGCTGGTAGCCGTTTGCAGCTATAATCGTCCCTACTGTTGACAGACCAAACCTGACCAATCCCACAAACTATTCGTGCGAGAAGAAGGAATCGCTAGTCTATTTGAGTGTTGGAAACATCTACCCAACTTTTAGATCATAGCATTGGTATTTTCCAAGCATCCTTGTTTCCCTTCGTCCCTATTGTCTGCAATATCAAATCAAATGATCTGGAAACACAAGTGCCGAGATGGAAGAAGAATTTCCAAATCAACATGTTTTACAGAAGATGTATGAGGTGATGAATTGTTCTCCCAAAGGTCTTGTCAACGGTGCATACTTGACCTGTTGTGGGCGTTGCTGCAGCCGGGAAATTCATGTTATCAGCTGGGCATGGACAGCTGACGACTTCGAAAAGATTCAGTTGCACTCAATCGAGCAGCCAGATTGCCCTCTGTGGCAATCACCAAAATCATGATTTGGAAAATGGTATTCATTATCTTGGCAATTGAGAGAGTATTGCCTATACTTGGAAAGATGATACACGTGAGCCATGGCGATGAGACCGGGAGATGTCAAGCACAACAACATCTGGGAGACCGAATATTTGGAACATCAGAAGGCATCATCTGGAATAAGAAATTCCTGTCTCCAATGACGATCATTGTTACTGATATTCTTCATCCTGTCTATTCTAGTATGGCTAGGCATTTGATAGATTAGATTAGGTCCTTCCTCGAACAACCAAGCAGGGATATAATTCGGGGAAAAGTCTTGGCGAAACAGGAACAGCGCGATAAGGAGACAAAAACAAAAGCAATTGAAATACGGACAGCGGCAATCGATTCTAGATGTCGAATTGACCCCGGCGCGAGCGTCCCAGCACCTGCGAGACCGCCTGGGGAGGGCGCACCCAGGTTTCCACACAACAGAGTGAGTTCGCAGAAAGGCTTGGCAGAAAACGTGATTGACGCGACGCGTCGCCCAACGAGCAAGCGACGACGAGGACTAAGAGGCTTGCCTCACAGGAGCGATAACGGAGCTAACAGTGAGCGAAAGGATCAACCTGAAGACGGGAGAAGCGGGAGACAGGAGGAGAGATGCGCCTATGGGTGTGGCGATGGAGATGGCGCCAGTGGAAACACCCACCGCCTCAGTGACTGCCGCCGGAACCATATAAGAGCCGATGGAGAGAAACGAGCACGGAAAGCGGAGGAGACAGAGTGAGGCGTCGGCCCCCAGAGAGTGGAGGAGCCACATGGAGAGAACAATGCGACAGCAGGTGCAGGAGGTAACGCAGCTGCACTGGACCGTTGCACACCTAACAAACCTGCTGCAGGCCCATGTAGCCCGCGAAGAGGTACAGTGGGCAGGAATATGACGTGGATGCAAGAGCGAGAGCAGAAATGGGACGCCCATCATGAGGACGACAATCTGTGGGGGGCAGGAATCACGAACCTGATTGCACAGGTCATGAAATGGGTAACCCCAGGCCAGTGAGTGAGCGAGAAGGAAAGAGAAATGGCTGCAAGGATGGACAGTGGGTGGCTAGAGGCCTCGCTACATCCAGATACGATGCAAGATGGGGGACCAGAGGAGCGCCAACGGCCGCACCAGTAACCGAAGCCCGCACGGCTGCTCAACCTGCAGATTGAACCGCAACCCGCGCCCAAACCAAAGCCACCACCCACACCGGCTAGAAGGTGGCAGACAGTCCCACCCCAAACGCAGAGTCAGAAGGCGCCCGCCGGACCTGACTCCTTCCCAATGACTGAATCGAGCATGGCACAGAGACACCTGATCTTGAGAAGAGAAGAGAGAGTACTGCTGCGCAACAAGATGGACCTGGAAATTGCATCGGCGATCAATCGAGCACTCTTACACAAGGAGGCACTAGCCCACGGTAAGATCATGAATGCAAAAACATACCGGAAGGGTACCATCACGGCTATCACGATTGGAAACGCAACGGCAGGGATGGCACTGGGATATCGCAACGGTATCATCACCGCCGCGCGCATGGTCGACAAGGGAGTCATCGATGTTGAAGAGAACAAATCCTGAGAAAGGCTAGAGCTCCATGCAGTGCCAGTTGTGCGGGACATGGGCAATGTCACGGAGGGCCTCCAAAAGATGCGGGAGGGAATCCATGCTCACAAACAAGGAGTGGAGATCCCCATCCAAGTACGATGGATGGCGAACCCTCACAACATCAGGGATGGATGCCAGAGGGGGGAGATCTCTGCATCGTCAGTGGTCTTCTTAGTGAAGTGGAACAAGTTGGTGCGCAAACTGATTAGAGAAGGCATTAAGGCGGTGGGTGTGTGGTACCGAGTCGAACCATTCACCAATATAGGCCCAGACAGCAGGTGCAAACACTGCGCCGGCTGGGGCCACATAAAATGCAAGTGCAGCAGCAAGTCAGTATGCCCCTACTGCTCAGGACCGCACCACACCAGCAACCATAAGTGCAATGTTGTGGGGTGTACTGCGAAGCAGGGCTCTATCTGTGGCCACACACAGGAGAAATGCACCAACTGCAAAGGAAGTCACATCGGATTCAGCAGTAGGTGAGCAAAGATGGCGGAAGCCACCAAGGAGGCACGGGAGAGGAGGAGAAATGAACCTCCAGGACGCACCATGCAAACCACGGGACCACTCACAGTGGCAAATAGGATTGGGCTCGGCCTCAGGACTGTGGCACCTGAAGGAGGAGCAAGGAGCGGGAGTGAAGAGGAGATGGCGGATGCAGAGGAAGGGGGCATGGAGGCAGAGGACAGCACGATGGCCAGAAGCACATGTCCACCGGCAACGGCAACGGCAGCACCAACCGCTGCAGGACCAGCGACAGGCAGGGGTGACCAGCATTGAACTTGGAAATTAAACGGGAGCTGCCGCCCCCAATGTTTGGAGTCATCCAACACAACTGCGCCAGGTCATACATATGTACCATTGCCGCGCTCTAGACTGGGGTGGAACGGAAGGCGGATGGTGGTTTGTCTGCAAGAAACACCGAGAGAAAGAGCAGCAATAGGAATCAGCCACCCGGCATACGAAATTTGAAACGAACGAGGGTGTGAACGGTGGTGCGCAAGGGCAGTGGTCTTATAAACAATGAGAGAACCGACCTGAGCAAGGACGCAGGCGATGACGTAATTGTAGTCGACATCAAGAGAATGGAAGTGACGATGACAAGGATCGTAAACAGTCATGATCAGAAAAGAAGGGAGCCAGGAGATAGACCAGTGAGAAGACTGAGCCGGCAGAAGATCATTAGGCAGGGGGGAGGCGGCACGGTGCTCGCAGGAGGCTTCAACGCCCACAGCCAACTCTGGGACCCGAGGTGCACAGAACAGGGGAATGTTGCACACTGGGCAGATATCATTGACGAGCATGGACTGGTAATTGGCAATGATTACTGGCGCACTCACCACTCAATGAGGAACAAAAGCTAGGGCGAGTCCATGATTGACTAGACCTTGGCCCACCGAGCATTTGGAAAATGGACGACTCTGGATGGGAGTCACGTCACAGGATCTGATCACAATATCGTAGAATGGACAGTGCACATGGAGAAGCAGGAGGAACCAGAAGGCACACTGGTCGTGGGATGGAACCTAGCTGCCTTGTCGCGAGAGGACGAGGTGCAGGCTGAGAAACTCTTGAAAGAGAGGGCAAGGGGAAGGGCATAGTTGGGAGAGGAGAGCACAGGGGACGAAGTCGAGAGCGAAGCCGAGTGGTGCAAGGACACACTGAGCATGGTACTCGATGCCACTGCCAACAAGATAAGGATATGTGCTCGTTCAAAGAGGTTGTGGAATGGCGAGATCAAAGAGATGAGGAGCCAACTTGGAAGAGAGAAGGGAAGGAGGCACAGATCTGCGGCGACAGCCCAGGCCAAGGCCGAGCTACAGAAGTCAATTCGGAGAGAAACAGGCATGATGTGGAATGACTACCTGAGGAACCTAAGCGGAGCGGAGGTCTGGAGAGCAGCGATGTTGGCCAACCTACTGGCAGGAGCGATCGTGGAGGCCCTGACCGACAGAGATGGGAAACAGGCAAACACCATCACCGAGAAAGAAGAGATGCTGAGATGAGAGTGCCTCCCACCAAATAATTACGACCAGTACTTCGAACTACCCCCAGCAACGCAAGCACACCAGTCCGTGACCAAGCAAGCGGTCGAGCAAGACCTTTTCTCGCACTCAGTCAGAAAATGGCCCCGCCAGGACAAGCTGTCTTTCGGAGCTGTACGCCCACTTTGGTGGTGGGAGACGGAGAGAATCGTGAAGCTAGCGAATGCAGTTGCCCGAAGTGGCCAGCACCCAGCCGTGTGGAATCAGGCAAGCGGGGTCGTTATCTGCAAGTCTGGAAAAGACGACTACACGAAACTGAAGGCGGACCTCTCCATCTCTCTACTAAGCTGCTTGGGGAACATTGTCGAAAAAGTGGTTGCAGAGCTGCTGACTGAAGAGGGTGAGAGAAGGGGACAGCCAAGCGACGGCCAGTATGGGAGCAGAAAAAGGCGGTCAGCGATCTATGCGGCAGCAGTGATGGTTGACAGAGCACACGCAGCCTGGAGAGAAGGTTCCATAGCAGGTGCCCTCCTGATGGACATCAAGGCAGCTTCCCTGAGCGTGGGGAGGGGGAGACTGATCCATACAAAGAGAGGCAAGGGGATGGACAGAGACCTCATACATTGGACGGCGAGTTTCCTCTCAGATCGAACGGTGGAAATGGTAATTGACAGTAATGTTGTGGAACAACACCCGGTGGATGCAGGCATACCGCAGTGGTCACCAGTGTCTCCAATCCTGTCCACATTTTACACTTCAGGGTTCATAAAAATGGTTGAGGAGAGGGTCGCCGGTATGGAAGGCCTATATTTCGTGGACGACGTCGAATGGGTGGCGATTGGGTGCGACGTAAACCAAGTTGGCAGAAATCTCGAAGCATGCGCCAGAGACAGCATCGACTGGGCGGAAACAGGCGAGGTGGAGTTTGACTCTGCAAAAACTGAAGCGGCACTCTCCACTCGCAGGCGGGGCCAAAAGAAGCACCTGCTTCCGAAGATGACAGGACAGATAAGAGTCGGGAACGGCTTCATCAAGTTAAACAAGGAAGCGTCCAGATGGCTGGGAGTGTGGATGGACGCCCATTTGACGTTCAAGGAACATCACGACCAATGCATCAAGAAGGCTAGGACCGTAGAAGCAGGACTCCGGTCGCTCACAGGAATGTACGGAGTAATACCACCACGCAATAGAGCAGTACAAATAGCCAGGGACCAGGCTGTCGCGTTTTACGGTAGCATGCCCTGGTGGGATCCGAAGGAAGGCAGCCGATGAGACTCCCTCCAGGCTCCCCTGAATCGTCCAGCCAGGTCAACCCTGGGAGCTCAGCGGACAACTCCAAGCGGTGCGCTTGTGAGACACTCAGGGCTCACACCTGCGGCATTGGCCATCGACGCCAGACAACAATAGTTCCTGGTAAGACTAGCAAGTCTGTGCGAAGGCTCCAAGTCGAAAAAGCTTTACGATTATCACACACCTGCAGCTCCGATAGCCAGGGTGGCCGCGTGAGAGAACGCGCGGGGCGGGAGAACCGAGACGATGCGCTGGCCAGTGTAACGGCGGCACGTGACCCAGGTCCGGGTAACGGCCATTCTATATAGTCAGCTTGCCACGAGACATAGATCTCTAGCAATAATCTCACCTATACACCTATTTTACTATCACTCGAGTCCACGTTTGCAACCGTATACCATAAGTACCATACGTCTGCCTATAAGGCCGAACGCTGGCGTACGCGCCCTTACACTATTATCACTTTGTCAGTAAACGGATACGTTTCGCTCACGGGATTTCACGAGTTTACCCCTTTACCGACGCGCCACATTATACAGTCTACAATTGAGATTACATCGTTAAAAACGACATATCGAAGCATGATTACTGCAAGCACGGATATCGATCGTTTCATCATTCAATTGAGCACCCTGATGGCAGCGGAGAAGAGTTCAGAGACCGACTCTCGCACGAGACGCGTCACCG
>Ga0307512_10002584_pt1 | contig 22501 bp, 26 predicted proteins | sample 14_EM_MG_FD_200267 | JGI IMG/M metagenome (GOLD analysis project Ga0307512, IMG submission 200267) | Populus trichocarpa ectomycorrhiza microbial communities from riparian zone in the Pacific Northwest, United States - 14_EM | ecosystem: Host-associated > Plants > Roots > Unclassified | place...
TACTCACATTAAAAACGCAACCCTCTAGCCCTGACCCCTTCACCCTAGACCCAGGCGATGGCGATGCTACTCACAGCTTTCAATACCTCAACCACCTTCACTCGCGTGATCGGCGGAAGGTTCGGAAATGTTACCGCAGCGGTTGCAAGCTTCCTGAGCTCCTGTCTTCGTCCTGGTCCGCTGTTTGAAATAACCAGTTTTACAGTTGTACCCACGCGTGTAGAATTCTGTACCACGAGGAGAAAGCCACGCAGGAGTACGCAATCCGAGTCAGTCGAGATCATGGCGGCGACAAGCAGGTCACCGATCATGACGTCATCCGCGTTCCATCACGTGGATCGAGGAATGTGGTGACGACGAGGCAAACACACACTACAGTACGACCGCCGAGACAAACATCTTGACCAACAGCGATTACTATAGCTTCCAAGAAATCATAGCTGCCGTGGCACGTTCCCACTGTCAGTCTACAGTAGACTCGAGACGAGATTGGTCTGTCAAGCGCCCAGCCAAAACGGCTTTCACCATGTACAGTATACTACTCTTCCAGTTCGAGCTGCTGCGTGTGCTTCCTTAGCAGCTGGCTGTCCGGCCACGAGCTTCACCCTTCAAGAAACACCAGTTCCTCCTCATTTACGGTGCGAGGTACGCTTGCCCTGCCCTTGATACGTCTGCAGTGTGACGTAGCTCTCTGCTCTCCTATGTGGGCTTTGGTTGAAGCCCAGTTGTACGCGCTGAGTGAACGACTCTCCGATAACCATGTTCACGAATTTTTACAGTGCTCTTTTTGATAACTTATGCAAGGGAAAGAGGAAGCGACATTGAGGCAGACGAAGCGCCAAATGCGGCCGAAGAAGCGACTGTTTCCTGCTTCCTGGAACTCAGACCGGCTCCAAAGTAAGTCCCCTGCCAGATGCACCAGAGGAAAGAACGAAGGTTGGGATTGACCGTGCGCAGTCGTGAGACGACATAGATGCCTTCAGTGCCTCGATTTGGGCTGACAACGGGGAGATACTTTGGCCTTCGAGAGAAGGAGGATGGTAGGGCAGGGCATACCTCACCATGATGGTGGTAAGGAACTGTATTGCATCGGGAAAATCTCCAGCTGATTGCGCAGGTGTCTCGATCTCTCCTTTCTTGGGTTTTTACGGCGTTGTGCGACTATCGTTGACGCCTGGTCAGTTTTAATCCGCCTACAGTCCTCCTTGACGGAAAAAGAGGATCGAGCTCACCCAGTTCGTACGCATGAAGGACACCCTGAATTTTCCTATTATCGTCGGAGATAGAATAGGAAAAATAGGCATGACGAGGGCCTGCGTTCATTTTGACTCACATTGAAGTTACCGTTCGCTCTCCTCCGCCACGCATGAGTCTCTTCAAACGATCGGAGCATGAGACAAAATTAGAAGTGGTTCCGCGTACGTGATTGACCTCAAGGACTACCTTGACCTTACCCAACGCGAAAAGAGATGGGCGACCATCTAGTATGACTTTATCCACCCCGATCATCATCGATTCGCTCGTACAATTTGTCGAGGTTGTGTGGATCAATGCGCCACAAATGAAATAAAATTGAAATCTACTTAAATTTTAAGGAGAAAGAATGATTCAGTGGTCCAAGAAAAATCACGCATGAGGGCCAGTCGAACTTTGTGGCTTAAATGCCCCAGGGAAGGCCACTTCCAGTCCACTAAAAAACTTTTTTTTTTCGTGTGGTACTATGGACCCTCGAGGAGGACCCCCACATAGGTATTTTACGAGATATCAAGCAGGGGCATCGGGCGTCGCAGACAAAGGGGAGGGGAGCATAAGCGTGACGATGGTATTTCAAGCGGAGTCTAAACAAATAAAAACACACACACCTGATCGGTGCCCAATCGCAAAAGCCCCAAAGCCCCGCGTCAATTTGGGCCCTCTTTTCGGCATCCTTCTGGCGGATCACCTTCTCAACGAAAAAAAAATCAAGACTTATGCAAAGGCAGTAAAGCTAGTAAAGACTGATTTAATCCCATTTGTATATTTTTGTGTGGTGAGGATGCAAATTGATCGATTGATCGCTTGTCTCATGCCAGTGAGGCAAAAAAATTGTCACATTAGTGGCCCTTCTAGTTGTCACCCTTCCCCTTCTTTCCTCTACTTCCCCTTGGGCCGACAACCTTCCAAATCATCCGAGCCTTCCCACTCTACAATGGGCACATGGCCTATCCACAGGAGCGGGATACTCCCTCATACTGCGTCTTCTTCATCATACCATGCGGCCGGAAAAACAGGGTCGGGGCACGCGGTCTTTCACGATGGGGCCCCTCATGGAGAATACGAACGCCTTTAATAATGCGTTCTCTGATGGCATTTGTCAATGGGACCTGCGAGCAGGTTGCCTCTTTCCATGGACGTAGAACACAGATCTATCGATTGAAAACAAGACTACGATGGTTTGTCTTTGTTATTGGGGAATCTACAGCGCGAACGGCAGATATGGAACAATTGACTAAGACGTCGGCGTGAGCTTGAATTAAATATTTTGGATCTATGCCAGTTAGTGCGATGGGAGAAAGAAGAGACGATTCAGCGACGTGGGTTTAGTGTGGTGAGACCGAAGCGAGGATAAAGGTCTCGCGTGTGAGTACACTGAGTAGCGACTCTAGCGAGGCAGATCAGAGACGATAAGGGGAGATGGGCGAGATGAGCAAGCGGAGGGGTCCTTCCAGAAAGAAGCGAGATCGAGGAAGAAAAGAGAGATCAGGGACGCAGGATGAGAGAGGGACAAAGGAGACCCGGCCGAGAGAAGTCAATGTTAATGGGCTCGGCGCCTCGGGTCACGTGTGGCGTCTAATCAAGGAGGAAGGTACAGAAAGAGTACGAGAAAACGCAAGGAGTATTCTATATTTAGATATAGTCATCAGGCCGGTTTATATACATGCAAATTACCTGTAGCCCACGAGGGGAGAACTGAGATCATCGAGGGACACAGGAGACAGATAGAGATGAAGGGAAAGTAAAGGGAGGCGGTGAGTGATGAAAGGGAGTCGACATGCAAAGGGAGCACAGGAGGTGTAGGTGGAAGCACGATGCACGAGAACTAAGGCACGAAACCAAAAGCATTATAGTAAAAGTGTAAGAAAGGAGAAGAAATTAAAACGATTGGGCCGGGGAGAAATGCGAGCAGTAGGCCTGCGTGGCGACGAGACGAGGACACGGGCGAGGCGGCGAAAACATGCGCAATGCTCTCTAGATCAGGGGAGGGGTTGTGATGCGAGGCGTCAGAATTGCAGGAGTGGACAGGGCCTTGACGTGCGAGGAAGACGGACACGGTGGAGCCTAGAGACAGAGGGGAGGCCGTGAGGCGACGCGAGTGGAGAGGGCGTTGACAGGACGAATGGTAAGTGCGATGGTCTCACAAAACTGGACGATATGGGGAAGGAAGGGGAAGGGAACGAGGAGGTCTAGATAGGCGGCAAGAGACGGACGCAAAGGAGGAATGAGGGGATGCTGAGACAAGGGAGAACGGCGCCAGGTTTTGATGCTTGCGGGGATCAACTCAGCCAATACCCATATGCAGATGTTTTCGTGCCAAACTGTGGGCCACACATTACAAGGCATCGAACACGTGTGTGAGGTGGTGGCAAGGTTGATTTAGATGCGGAGGGATAGCATGATGAGCGTGAGTGCGAACGTGATGCATCGTTCCTGGGCAATGAGGCACATCACTGCATAATGGGTACAACGACGGCAGGTCTAGGACTTGGTCGGGGTCATCATTGCCGGTGGAGGTTGAGAATGCTGTTGGAACAGAATCGGTGTGCCGGTGCAAGGACAAATATATATGCTGGATTTGTTTGAGGATCAAAAGAGAGCCATCGTTGTCCCCGTTCTCCCGAGCCCGTTGAACAATTTCATTCCATAGGGAACAGAACTCGCGCTGCAGTGAGGGAAGAGTATGGCGTAGGTCGAATTGGGAGAGCGCGCCGAGATCCAAATCCTCCGGTGGGGAATCGGTGTGAAATACTTGACGTGTGATGTGAATGAAGGCGGCGAGCGACACGCTGTCCCCGTGCCCAACATAGCTTCGGAAGACGTGATCCGGGATGTCAAATTCGTCTTTAACAAGCGCGAACCATCGCTTATCACGTTCCCGTACACGTGGAATAATCTTCCTGACGATCCTTCGTACATGTGGAGTAAAAGCTTCGTTGCTGCTATTGCCCCAGCGTCTGATAGAATGACCCATTTCGACGGATTGCAAAAACTCGCGCCAGGGCTCTCTGAGGATGGTAGAAAGAATTTGTAAAACTCTGGCAGGGTCGAGTACCACGTGGGCAGCATTCAGACAGATTACGAGCCGATCGCCTCTAACCGGTTCGTAAATCGAGTTTGACGACAGCGTGCGGTCCAAAAAGCCATACAATGTTTCCTCGAACTTGAATGAAAACTCGTCAGAGAGATATTCTTCAAGACCATTGACTAGCCTTGAATTATAGAACCCGGGGATGGCCTCGAAAAACTCTGCCCGAGCACCATCTTCAACCAAAGCGTCGAATGTTGATTCCAAGACGCGGACGTCAATCTCCGATGACAACTCCCATGCAGTTTCGTTTGCTGTCTTCCGTATGCCTTCTGAGAGTCGTTTGTGACAGCGGTCCTTTAAGGCATCGAAGCGACCACAGGTATCGGAGATAAAACAACTAAACACTTGGGAGGAGAGAGCCTTGAAGACTGTATATCGTATTCCAACGTAGAGGAACCAGATTGTTGAAGAGAGCGGTGCATAATAGGGGCTGTTGTGCCAGAATATGGGGAATAATGTGATGGATATGTAGCCCACCGTAGACAACGCTACCCACCAGACCACGGCGCCGAAGACGGGTCGACTGATACTATAGAGAAAAATGAGGAGGCCCGCAAAGAAGAGGAAGAGGGAAAGGTGTAGCAGTGTTGGCAACGCTTCAACGACCCAGCAAATGTGCAATTTGTCGACGCCATCGGAAAAGAATGCACGGATTCGTGCTTGCTTATGTGGACTGTACCGTGGCTGCTGAGTGAAACTGACGTATCGACGTGCCCATTGATGCAGCATCGTTGCTAGCAGAGCACAAGTGAGGCTGATAACCAAGCTCAGAGACCAGAGGGAATTCACCAAGATAGAGTGTCTAGTTGGAGAGAATTGCGGTAGTTCAGTAACAGCGGAATGGATGGATACGCGAGACACATTTGTGTCAGCAAGGAGCTGGTAGATCTTCTGAAGATAGAATGCGGAGACATCCTGAGGATTTGGCCTGAGATCAAGGACTGTCACCGCAAGTAGCGCAGCAACGGCGGCAGAGAATAAACCTGTCTATAGTGTTCCAGATTGTTGGCGAAAGCAACACGAACGGTGATAAGAAAACTTACGAAAATAAGGATACCATCGGCATCTTTCTGCCAGCGATCCGTCATCTTGTTGTCTTCTTCCTCGGCAATCTTTGTGTACATGGAGAAGAGCGGTCCTGAACTATCACGAAAGCTGGACTCTCCAGGGTATAACTGGTTTGGCCCTGAACGAGGCTTGTCGATGTCGCCATTTACTATGAAAGGTGTAAATCCAGTGAGGACAGGGCTGAGTTTTCGACACGTACCTCTTCTAGATCCGTTCCCACCTTCAATATCTTGAGACATTGCAAAGGCGTTTTGTTGCATGAAACGTAAAGGACAGTTTGGAGGAGTTCGACAGGTGTAGATAGCGAGCGGTAGGAGGAAGGAGATAAAAGGAAAGTGGGAGAACAAGGGAAGGGAAGTGAGGTGTGAGAAATGTCAGGTCTGAGCGCGAGAGCCACGCGGATAGAGAAGTCGAAATCGGGTCGGGAGGTGAGAGAAATGGCGTGAGAAGGTTGGCAGGTAAGGTGTGGATAACAGTTCCACAGCGTCGAGGTCGAGCTTAATGTGATGTCGGCGGGAAAAGAGGAGGTAAGAGCAGGAAGCACGCAAGACGTTTCGAGAACGCAAATGAGGGATTAGATTCTGATGATGCCGCTCCGCAACGAGCTGGAGGGTGGATCTTATGTACATCGAGGTACCTACGAGTGCCTTGTTTGGGAGAGTAAGGGACATTGAGAACTGAATATGAGGGGAAGGCGGTGAAGGTGAATAAAGGTGGAATGAATAGGTGTTGGTGCACAGGACGCACAGGAAAGTATATGCAAAAGAGGTCAGCGCAGGTAAAAGGACACCAAGATACGTGTAAAAGAAGCGCACGTCGCCATCCATGGGGCTAAGACTAAACAATGCTGTCTGAGAGCGAAATGAGAGGGACAAGAAAGAGGGATGCCGAGGGGAACGGGGCTGTGATGGATAAGGGAACAATCTGCGCGTTGCAGCACAGTCGATCCGGGCGCATTGCATTTGCAGCCGAAGATACAGTGGCTGGTGAATATGAATGCGGAGTGACAGGGAAAAGGCAGTTGACAGACGCCGCCGTTTGACGGCTGGTGGGCGCATCCCCTGATCGAGGCCTGATAGGCCTGATCTTCCAAACCCCGACATCCGCGCTGATGAACCCCCCACAGCCGCTGGAAGGTACTGTATATAAAATCTTGCCATGGCCACGTGACTGTCCAGCTGGTGTCGGGAAAGCATGGTGTACTCCCATGCAGCCATTTCATGTCCATGTTTATACCCGGGCTGTAGCGAATTCGATGCGCGGAGCGGATAGATAAGATAAGATATCCCCATTACGTTACACTTATCAGCTGCCATTTGGCAGGTTTCAGCATGCATTATGCATTACAGTAACCGTTCCTTGGCAAATTTTATATTACGAACCCAGTAGCTATCCTTTATATAGTATCGTAGTCAGTTGACCTTTGTGCCTTAGTTCCCGTGTCTGACCTGCACGCGTTCTGAGGCCCGAACTCATTCCTTCCTTTCTACATGGGCTCCTTGCAGTATAAAGAGTAAGAGTAGCAAGGTACAGCACAGCAGTGCCATACAGCACTGCACATTGTCTACCAAGATTCGTTCTCATCTGTCCCTAAATGCCAAGACGCCTTACTCCCACGTCACTCCCTCCACCATTCAGTCACTTGGCAACCCGTCATCAACAGGAGAAGCGCTTGCACGAGACCTGTGCTCTCCGAAACATATCCAAGAGATAGACCGAAGTGCATTACTCCCTGGACAGGCAAGCCGGACTCGCGGTTGGCCGTTCCTGTGCACGACCCAGAGATAGGTTCAGGCCCACCGGGTTCTAGATGTATGGTGGTGGTTGAGCGCGCATACTTCAAATAATGCCGATGATTGAGATCATGGCCAGTGGGGAGGGTGTTCAACTTGACGGAATTATCGGCCGAGGGTCACCCAACGAAACATCCTGGAATTAATGACTTTCCCAATGTCATAGTCCACACATGACGGCATCCGTATCAAACAAACGTATCTAGAGCGTAGGATGAGAGTTGTAGATAGCAACGGCGTAGGAATAAGGATGCTCGTGAAATGAGAATACAATAAGACTCTTTTCTTTCCAAGATTCGGAGAAAGCGCAAGCGACGTGGTCTGCGTTCAAAATCCACTAGTCCTTCAAAGGACCGATGGGAAGGTCCAGTCGCATCGATGACACTGCTCACTGGGTCGCCAGCTAACACGATCAACACAAACGTTAGGTCCTCATACAAATTTGACAGGAAAGAGCTTACGAGTGTCCGTTGACCACTCCGTCCGGCATCAAATCACGGCTATAGCTAACACTGGCTGTGATGGCGGTCTCTGGACCACAAGGCATTTTTAGTGGTTAGTGTGCGAGACAGGGCGGATTGAACTTGAAGGACTTGTCATGTACATGGAAATTTTCGATACTTGTCGTGGCATGAGGAGCAACACCAGAGTTGGTACCTGCAGAGTAAGGTGCGGGCAGGTGGTAGATGGGAATGGGGACGGAGCAGTCAGTATGTGAGGGAGAACACCAGATCGAGGCACAATGATATGATGTAGCGACGCGAAATGTGAACACGTAACAGTTGAATCTGTGTTGTGTTGCCGGGGTCATCGTGGGAGGACGAATGAATGTCGAGGGTTGGCCGAGTGAGGGTGGATCCGTTGGTCGACATGTCGGCGTTACATTCTCTTGCGTTGCTGACGACTGGTCTTGTGTGAAGACGCATATATTCAAGACGAGCAGAGAGAGACAGCATGGACCAAGTAAGACGGTGTGAAGGGGGAAGTGGACAACAGTGTGGACAAGCCGTTCTGCCAGTGCGATACCGCAGGACGGATACGACGAAAAATAAGAGTCGTCATAACCAATAGAAGTAGAGCTACGACTTCCATCAGAAACACGACTCATCAGTGAACCCCTGATGAGACTAATGAAGACCGTGCTGGTGGTCTTCAGGCTGTGGGGTGTTCTCAGAAATGGAGGTGTCAACAGATGCTGACAGGGGGTAATGGATCTCTTCCATCAGAGCTGGGAAACCCATGTCATGGGCTCCGTATTGCGTACCTGCTCTCCCAACACTTGGCATAAGATAAGGGTCCGAAACGGAGGAAAAATGTGGGGTAAGGTGGTGATAGTGGGCTAGGATTCTAGAAGAAGACGGAGACCCTGGGGCTGACCGGGGCCGAGGTGGTTCTACAGCTGAAGGGGGACCCACAGGAATCCCACGGCTGACGGCCGCTGTCGGGATAGGCAGCAATGTTGAGTCGGAAACGATGAGAGGACCCATGCTCAATTCCTCGCTTTGCTGAGGGACGGTGCCAGCACTAGAGATACGTCGAGGGATGTGGTGTGCCATAAACGTAGTAAATACGTCAACGTCTCCCTGTATGACGGGGGTCGCGGCGATGTCTAGTGAGGCGGCGGGAAGGTGCTGTCGTGGTAAGGGCACGGCATCATTCAAATCGCCAAGTAGTGTGGTGCGACCTGCATTCGAAATAACCAAGGACCGTATGCTGGGGATAGGAGTCTGAACTGTGGAGTTCGCGCGATGACAGGAAATGTCGCAAAGTGGATATGACGATGGCTGGTATAGGATGTGAGCGCGATTGCCGGTGGAAGCAGAGAATGCGGTCGGCGAAGCATGGGTGCCTTGATGTAAATCAATGTAAGCATGGCGGATTTCACGGAGTATGTCAAGAGGCTTGCTGGAAATCCCTATGCGCCTTGCTTCTAGGGCAATCTCATTCCATAAAGCACAAAAGTCGCGCTGCAACCCAAGAAGTGTTTCGTGAATATTAAATTGTGAAAGTGTCCACAAAATATCCTGCGTCCAGGAACCGGAGCGAAAGGCTTGGCGAGTAAGTTGAATCAGGATGTAAAGTAAAACATTATTGCCGTGATTGATGTGATCACGAAGGACATGCTCCGGTATGTCAAATTGGTCAACAACGAGTGCAATCCACCGGTCATTACGTTTCCGCACTGGTACCCTGGTCAGGATGTTGGTAACTATGCATTTCGCAGGTTCCGAAATATGAGATTGGTCGTTCCGGCACCAGGGCGCCAGAATATGTCCCGTCTCGATGGATTGCAGGACTTGGCCCCGGCGCTCTTCAAAAATGTCGTAGAGAATTTTTGAGACAGAATAAGGACCGTGTATCACATTTGTAGCGTTCAAGCAGATGATGAGGCGACGGATTTTGACAGACTCAAAGACTGAGTTGGATAACAAAGTACGACCTAAGAATGCTTCCAGTGTCCCCCAGAACTTTCTGCTGAGCGCATCCGGGAAATCTTCGTTGAGATGTTGGACTAGATCCGAGTTGAAGAAGCGAGGGATGGCCTCAAAAAACTTTTCGACTATGTCGTCTTCTCCCAGAGCATCTATTGCCCATTCCAATATGCCGAGATCGATCTCAGATGAACGTTCGGACACAGTTTCCTCGGCTGCCTTCCCTCTGCCCCGTAATATCCAGTCACGATAACGGTCTCTCGAGTCACAGAAGTGCCCCCGGGTTTCTGAGCTAAAGATGATAAGATTGAATGACGATAGGACTCCAAAGATTATATATTGTATGCTGGCATACAGCAACCAGGCCGATGCCGAAAGTGGTGCGTAGTATGGGCTGTCGTGTCGGAAAATCGGCATGAGTGTGATGCAACCATACACCGTTGAGAAAAGCGCGATCCACCAAGTCACACAGTTGAAGACCGTGTGGTTGATGTTGGAGATAAAAACGAGGAGGCCCGCAAAGAACAAGAATAGGGAGAGATGTACCAGGGTGGGTAATACTTCAACAACCCAGGGAAGATGTAACTTGTCAACACCGCCTGAAAAGAATGCACGCATCCGCGCTCTCTTCTCTGGACTGCACCGTGGCGGTTGAGTGTTCCTGACGTATCGACGGGCCCATTGATGCAACAGCGTTGCCAAGAGAGCACAGGTAAGACTGACAACTAAACTTAAGAACCAGAGCGAATTCACCCAGATAGCATATCTCGGGGGAGTGAAGGGGGTCGGTTGAAGGACAGCGGGGGGGTTGGACGCGCTGGATATGTTTGGGTTGGCGAGAAGCTGATAAATGTTCTTGAGATAGAACGCGGAGGTGTCCTGGGGGTTTGGCTTCAGGTCCTGGATAGACACAGCAAGCAGTGTGGCGACAGCAGCAGAGAATAACCCGGTCTATGACGTCCCAGTTTGTGTTTAGGGAAATATGAACAGAGACACGACGACTCACGAAAATGAGAATGCCATCAGCGTCTTTTTGCCAGAGCTCTGCCATCTTATTGTCTTCTTCCTCTGCGACCTTTGAGTACATGTTAAAGAGCGGACCAGAACTGTCATCGTAGATGGATTCTCGCGATGGGTGCGACGGATGCGACGGTTGTCTCGGTGCTGACCGAGGTTGATGGACTTAGAGAGGGCAAGGCCGAGCAATGGCAGACGTACCTGAGCCCTCCCCCCTCTCTAGATCTTCGTGTCTTCTCACAGCTTGGCGCATTGACAAAGGGTTATACGTTATGCCGCTGGAGAGCTTGTTACTAGTAGGGATCTCGACACTCCACTGCGAGCTCGGGCGCCAACGTAGCCTTGTTGATAAAGTTCACACTTGTGAGAACTTTAATTCAGCACGAATAAAAGGCCCTGTCTGTATAGGGTGTTAAGGACAAGTTATTTACGGGAAACAGTCATTCGTTGCTAAGCCTTACTACGGGCACCGATCCATAACTGAAAAATGACTGCAGCTGGTGGCTTGGTACCATTCATCCGATCAAGGGACAGAATTTGGACAAGAATCTGACTCATAAAACACGAGAGACATGTTAAGCAATAGAAAATGAGGAATGCGGACATCAATGTCCGGAGGTGAGTACGGAAGGACGGGAAGTAATGTTGCTGTCTCACGCCGCGGAGTTGCTCGGGAGTCGGGTGTTGTTTCTGGCCGTCTCTTTTGTTAACTTCCTCCATTCGTGCCCATGATCTCAGTAGAGCGCGCGGTTACCTCTCATCACCCATTCAAAGGATGAGCGATGTGAAAAAAAGTAAAATCGTGAGATAGAGATGTAAAAGAGTGAAGCGAACAATCTGAAGGCGATTATCCATGAAAATCGCATGGACAAACATAACTTAATGGCCGTGACTGGTCGCAGGGAGATTCGTAGAGCGAGCAGTACTCACAGCGCCTGGAATTCCCGTTCTCCTTCTGTACAAGGATCAACTTGATTTCTTAAATAACCAGTGCCAGGGACTGCAACTTCTTGTCCTCCGTCCTTATTGACATCAGCGGCTCGCCCGTGCGTGTAGGGTCACCGTAATGGTAGTCCCGGTGGCAGGGCATTTTCCGAGTCAGCGATATCAATTGCCGACAACGCTGATTGGCCTGGCATGCGCCACCTAACTATCATGATAAATCCTTGCCACAGCCCGAGGGACAAGAACACGGGCATGAAGAGGTAGAGGATAGGTGATAGAGAGAAGACTGGGTGGTATGGAGCTAAGAGCAAGCAGAATGTCGAGAGACTTCGAGAATAATGCCAAAGGAGTTTCATTACCTTCCGCTGTGCTGCACGGGTAAACAAAGCTTTGCGCAACGGCGTGGCTCAGTAGCTCACCCCAGAAAGATGACATCTAAACCAGGTTGCGTTCATGTTTTCTAGTAGGTACAATATTAGCAGAGCAAAGATAAGGGAACGGTACAACGACGCGATATAGAGCAGTGAGGGCCGGGAGGAGAAAGGATTAACGATAGTCTGATGGCAAGAATCCCGATAGATTCGGTTAATATTTCAAAGATGTCAGGAGCGTAACCTCCACGGAAGTATCACCCCAGGCGGTGAATGCGACAGATGCCTATATCGGGCGCTTGTCGTGGCACTCTGTGAAAGATATCATGACCATCTAGACCCTTTCTGAGACTATATAAAAAACTGCCTTACAATGTGCATCAAGTCCATGGCTCACAGTATCTGTCAGCGTGTGCCATCCTCGTGATGCTCGCGTCGCATGGAGCCTGTAGTAACATCTTGGGTGGACGACGCTGACTTGCATGAGTAACTGTAGGCCTTGGTAGAAATATGCGGGTTCGGATTCAGAGTATCGTTGTGCATAATGGCGTTTCCAAGACTGGGGGCAGCGGATCCGCCCGATATTCTGGAGATCTGGGGAGGGACAAACCTTCGCGTGGCGGCCAACGGTGAAGATGGGGATGGTGTTTCTTGGGTGGGTGCGAAGTAGTCCGCCCGTGTTACAACGGAGTTCATGAATGCAGGAAGCATGGGGTGAGTGGCGCGGCTGTTAAGGGACGGTATCGAGGTAGGTGTTGGTGGAGAGCTAAATCCGATAGAAGAGGGTGTCATTTCCGATTCCTGGACTTGGCGCCGAGAAAGACGGCTGGCAACGATAGAACTAGGACTAGTGGCGGCTATGTGGGAGATGGCGGAGATCTCGGCGGCGGTAACATCCGATGATCTGGCAATGCTTTGGCCTTCGAGAGGGACAGGTGAAGACGACGCATGAATGGAAGTAGGGAATGGCGGGGCGTCTGAGACATGGAAAGGAGGAACTTGAATGGCCGAGTCCAAGCGATGGTCGACGATGTAGCAGAATGGGTATAATGATGGCCCGATTAGAGTGTTGCCACCGCTTGTGGTGGGACCAGACGTCACTGGAGCAACGTCTGTGTCTTGATGTAAACCGGTGTGGAGATGGTAAATCTCTCTGAGGATCAAGACGGGAATACTCCCTGCCCCGCGTCTTCGCGCTTCCTGAACGAGTTCGTTCCACAATGCGCAAAAGCCGTGCTGCACACCGGGAAGAGTATTGCGTACGTCGAAATCAGAGAGCCCCCGGAGGATATCCGGGTCCCAAGGTGGAGTATCAGTGCGAACTTGAAGGAGCTTGCGGGTGATATTGATTAGGATGACAAGTGACACGTCGTCTCCACCTCCGACGTGATCCTGAAAAGCAAGTTCCGGTATGCCGAATTCGCCTTTGACAAGCGCAATCCAGCGGTCATCGCGTTCACGAACGCAAGAAATGATGCGAGCGACTATCCTTCGTAGAGGCGACGAAAACCGAGTATAGTCCCAGCGTCTCAGGGCATACCCGACCTCAACGGATTGGAGGGCTGTGGGCCAGCGCCCATCGTATACGTCGTTGAGGATTCGCGAAACCTCCCCTGGTCCGAGTGCTGCACGTGCAGCATTGAGGCAGGTGAGGAGTCGATCGCTTCTGACTGATCCGGAGAACGCATTGGACGAGAAGGTGTGATCCAGAAATCCATTCAGCGCCCGACCGAACTTGATCCGAAAATCTTGTGAAAGGTGTTCTTGGATATTTTGAACTAGCTTTGAGTCGAAGAAGCCGGGGATGGCACCAAGGAACTTTTCCAGTGCAGTATCGTCAATTAGGAAGTTGAATGTCCACTCGAGAATATTGGGGTCGATCTCCGGTGAGCGAGTCGAAGCAGCAACCTCGGCGGCCTTCCTTTTACCTTCTAACATTCCATCACGGTAACGGAGATACAGGTCGCGACAACGCAACTTGTAATGATTGCAAAGGCGACCGAGGCGTGGTATGTGGGAGGAAACTTGAAGCACTGCATGTAATACCCTGAGACAAATGCGGAAAATTAATGGAGAGAGCGGTGCGTAGAAGAGCATCTCGGTCTTTAAAATCGAAGTCGAAGCATAAATGATGTAGAGTGTTATCAGTAGCACCGCAATCCACGAACCCAAGATATTGAAGAAAAAACGATTAACATAGTGCACGTAAATGATTCCACCTGCCATAAACAAAAAGATTGAAAGGTGGACCAAGAAGACCATAGGGCCGGATCCCCAGAAAATGTAGGGCCCATGAGAATACTTGGAAAAGGTTTCACGGACCCGCGCTCGCTGATCTGGAGTAAGATGGGGATGCTGAGTGATCCTGATGTATCGTTTCGTCCACCCTTGCAGGAACATCGCCGATCCTGCACCTAAAATGCTACTGACCCCGCTCAAAAACCAGAGTGAATTCACCCAGATGGCCCACGGTGGTGGAGAGAATACGGGAGGTGTAGCCAAAGTGAATGAAGTGGATGCTTGGGATGCGTTCGGGTTGGCGAGAAGCAGATAGATGTTTTCAAGATAAAATACGACTGTATCTTTCGGGTCTGGCCTCATGTCCTGCAACGAGACCGTAATCATCGTGGCGATGGTAGCTGTGAATAAACTGGACTATGATGTCACCTAGTTGACCTGCGCAGCCACGTGAAAGCCAAGACGAGTGCTCACGAATATCAGGATCCCATCTGTTCCTTTTTGATAGCGTTCGGTCAACTTGCTGTCGTCTTCCTCTGCAAGCTTTGAGTACATAGAGAAGAGTGGCCATGAGCTATCACAACTGCCCAATTCTCCTGGTGATGGCTGGCCCGAGGATGACGGTTGTTTTTGAGCCGGTGCTGACTGGGGCTGGTCGCGATGGCCATCTACTATAAGTTCACGTTCAACTGGCCAGGTCAACTGAGGAACAGTGCCGCTGAGAGATACCTTTGCTGACCCTGTTCGGGCCGCTCTCGAGATCCGCCGACACAGGTAGGTTCACAATTTGGGACATGGAGAGAGTGTTGTGCAGTACAGTATGCAGTACGAGACCAAGTGCAACTCCCAACTCTGTTGTTCTGGAAAGCACTTTATTGTTTTTTTGTAACTATGTAGCGACATAGTAACTTATGTGTCAGTGTCAGGAGATATTACGTTTTATATCCGTTGTACAAAAACAAACAACGTGATTACGTTCCCACACATTCAACATCTCAAAATCAAAATATCACCTTATTAATACGTTATTAACGTATTATTCAAATATATATACTGTATATTTATATTGGACAAGCCAACAGCGCAGGTCGACGTCAGAGTGTCCCGTGCGGTACTGTGATCGACCTAGATACAGACAGTGCCTAGAATCATACAGTCATGGATGATCACATGGAAATTCATGAATGGCCAACTCAACATTGATAATTTTGCCAGTCTGTGTAGAGGCCTACTGACGGCAATCCCTTAGTTGAAGAGAAGAGAAGCTCGCTCTGGGCACAATGCAATGCATGCGATAAGAAACCATTGTATACCCTCCTGAGGAGAAAAATAATATGAATGCACAGACCAAAAGTGCCTAAGCCAAAACAAAAGCCAAAAATACATGGTCCGACGCCCTGCCCCTCATACGCTGCGATGTCCAACAATGTATGCTCAGTGACTTTCGCTATAACTTCCCAAGGGCGCGTAGCTGCTGCCTCAAGTTGCCATTCTCCGTCTGGACGAGGTTGATCTCTTCCAAAAGCGCAAGCTTCTGCGCCTGATCCCTCTCCGATACCGAGCTGACCGCACGCAGCTCCTCCGCCGCCGCCGCGGCATCCTGCGCGAGCTGCAGCGCGCGCGCAGACAGCACCGCGTTCGCGCTCGTGAGCTCCCGCAACGTCTCAGCCTGCTCAGCCGCACGTTGTTCTAGCGCGAGCTTCTCCGCCGATAGTCTCTCGACTTGATCCTCCCTACGGAAGAATCAATGATAAGAATAAAATAAGGGGGGGAAGAGGACGCTACGTACCAACCGTCCGAGCTGGCAAGGTGCTCCTCGAGCGTACGAACCTGCCGCTGATACGTCTCCAGTGCGACGCTGCTCTCTTGTGCGAGTTTCTGTGCGCGCTCTGCGTTCTTCTTGAGCAGGTCGTGCGCCTGCGCGAAGCGAATCAGGCGCTCCATCAGCGCGCGGTCGTCCGATATGAGTGCCTGCACGCGCTGCGCGAACGCCTCCACGCTAAACACGCCCATGCCGTCTGTTGTCGTCGTTGGCGAGGCGGGATCGGCTGGCCCCCCTGCACTCGAGCCAGAGCCGTAGAGTGTCTTGAGCGCGCGCACATCCATGTCGCTTATCGATACAGCGTTCACGCTAGGGCTGCCTGGGCCTCCCACCGCACGTAGGTTGGGCGACGCTCGCCCACCCCCCGCGCGGAAGGGTCGAGCAGCGTTACTTAGTCGTGCCGCGCGGGCCTCGGGGGATGGTAATGTAGCCCAAAGTGGCTGCAGAATCGCGACGAAGCCCGCCGCATCCTTCGTAAAGGTGATTGGCGACGACGGCCTGGGCTCCATATACATTGATGACGAAGGACTGCCCTGCGGAAAGTCGACCCGTCCAAATGGTTTGTCCTCGGCACAAATTAAGATGCGCACTCACCGAAGAATGGGCTTGCAGCGTCTGTATCTCTGCCTTCGCAGCCTCCAGCTCCCGAGCCATCGCGTTACGCTTTTCTGCTTCTGCGGCGAGCAATTGCTCGGATACTTGCGCGTTGTATTTCTCTAGGTACCGCCCGAGAGCATCGACGAGCACGCCAAGCCCAGACTCGCGCGAAAAAAGCGGGATGTCGTAGCGTTGAATGAGGTCGCGCAGACCATTCGCAGCGTCCGCGATTTGGTCTTTCGCTTGCGCAGTAAGCTCCTCGCGCTCCAGCTCCCACAGCTCACGCTCACTCTCCAGAGTCTCGGAGAGCCCCGCCCACAGCTCTTTCTCCTGCCCAAAGAGCGCACGCTCCGTCGCCCACGACGCCTTTTCAACGTCCCAAGAAGCCGCAGCCTCCTCCACCTCTATCTGAGCACGCTCCGCCTTACGCTCCGCAGCCGATAGCTCCCGCTCCAATGTCCGTACGCGCGCCTCCAGATCCGCCGCGTCCTCCCCGCCACGAATCGACGATTCAAGCCCCCGCTCGAGTTCCGCCACGCGTCTTTCCAGCTCGCTCGCGCGCTTCTGAGCCCGTGCCAATTCAGACTCATTGGCAGCGCGCACGTCGGCGAGTTCCTCCGCCGCCGCGGCACGGAGGTCCTCTAACTCCGCAGCGGCGGCCATCTGCGCATTCTTCAGCTCAGCCTCCTGCTCCCGGGCGAGCTCCTCCGCAGCTGCCAGCCTCGCCTCGAGCTCCTCAAGCTCCTTCTGACTTGCGCTGCCGCCTTGGGGTGCTGCGCTGCGCGAGTGCGTCCCGGGTACGAGGGCGTCCTCGTGCCCTGCAAAAAGATGCGCCCCGTCGAACTTGTGTGTCGGGCTAGAGAGCGGACTGGGAAAGCCACTGGCGTCAAGGGTAGCGGCTCGTTCCTGGACCTGCGCCCTCTCCGTCTCCGCGAGGGCCGCACCAAGCACACCAGCACGGTGCTCCAGGAGCCGGCGGCCGATGTTCGTGGCGCGCTCCTGCACGCGCCATAGCTCCGTCTGCGCCGCCTCTGCTTTGCGGTCTGCGGTTTCGAAGGCGGTGTGCGAGTCTCGCGATATGCGCGTCGGAGAGGACGAGGAGGCGTTGAGTCGGGCGAGGGTCTGCGCCGCATCGCGGATTTTGATCTCGGTTGCGAGCTTCCTTTGAAGGGCGCCGACGCGGGAGGACAGGACTGTGTGTTCCTACGGAAGATGAGGTCAGAGGAGGGGCCCGTTGTCTGCTTCGCGCCGCGCAGTGGGAAGAGTGGGGTCCAGTCCATGCGGATGGTGATGGTCACCATGGATGCGCGAGAGGCGTTACTTTCGAGCGGAACGCCGACGGAATTTGATATCAAACAGAGGGCTCACCTTCTTGAGCTCCTCAACCTCCTCAGCACTCAATATCTCATAGCCACGGCTGTCCACCATCGCGTCGGACGACAACAAGCTAAGCAACAAAGCATCGCGGGTGTTAGCCGGCTTTACACTGCTCGCCTGGCTAGGTGGCGGCGGGGATGATGTCTCTTCCAATTCGGGTGGTGGTGTCTTTCGGCGAGGCGGAGGGGTCGATGTCGTGGGTGAGGAAGCGGTCGATGAGGGACCAGAAACAGGTGGTGGGGGTTTACGGTCTTTGCGAATAAAGAGGCCCTTCGTGGTGGGTAGTGGCGGTGGCGGCAACTCCTTAGTTGGGCTTGATGAGCGCGATGAAATGCTGGTGCGGTCCTTGCCACCAGGCGTGGAGATAGGTGTAGAGGTAGCATTACCGAGGAAGCGACGCACGCCATTCATGCTGATATGGGATGCGCGGTGATGTGCTGGCACAGCTACAAAGGATAGAGCGGGCGTAGGCCCGGAATGAAAAACGTAAGAAAGGGTATCGGATATGAAAGGACAAGTCGAGTCGTGACCAGCGAGTGAATGGATGATGAGATGGGTATTACAGTTTACAGTTGCACATTATGGCCATGTTTGGCAAGCGTACGTCGACGACACGACTACAATTCTAGCACAGCATGACACAGCACCACCAATTAAGGGTATCTACTCTCTCCCAGGGCCATACACCGTCGAGCAGCGCTCCTTGAACGCCTTGACCATCATCGTGGATACCTTCCCGAAAAATGTATTAGAAACCGCGGCGTGGATAGGGTTCGCAAATGCAAACGAGAGGTCGAGCGAGACAAGCGTCGGGCCGATATCGTCCGAGCCGATGTTCGCTCCAACACTGGGAGATCGCGACCACGCGGAGGTGGGGTTATTCGGGTCCGTAGGCGCAGGTTGAAAACGCCACGTTGTCTCGAGTGTGTCGAACAGAGGCGTGCTGGAAGACGCAACGGCCTGGCCCACCATCACCCCGAAGAAGAAAAAAAAGATCCGTTAGCTCCCAGCTCCACAAACGTCAAAATTTGACAAAAAAAGTTATATGTTTGAATGACAAGAGGTAGACAAAAAAAAAAGGACAAACCCTGACGGATTCGCAAGGCACACACGTCACAAGGCTCGTGTAGCGCTCCGTGAATGTGAGAAAGGCGACCGTCAGCTCGACCTCCATCTGCTCTGCGTTAGGCGTGGTGGGCGTGGGCGGACCTAGGACGCGCGAGTGCGTGCAAAACGGGAAGTAAGATGGGTACGAGGCCACGTCTGATACGACTGCATACAACTGCCGGCGCGTGTACCTAGTCATAAAGGGGGGGAAGAGGTCGTTGTATTAGGGGCAACGCCCGCATGGTGTGACGACGCCCATCAACCAAGGAACTCACGGAAGTACCATTCGCTCGTGGTAGGTCTGCGACTTTGCGGTCCCTGGTAACGATGGTGCGGAGAAGGAGCTCAAATCGGGCAGTTTGAACAGGTTCCTGCGCTGGACATTATAGTGGGGTGCACGCCAGACGGTCCTAGCTATGACAGCTGCGGTGGGGGGCAGAGAGGTAATAATGGGCATGTACCAAGAGATGGTTGTATCACGTGAGCAGGGCGAAACGTTTGTCGCTGTCGTTGTCGGGGAAATCGGGCAAACAAAACAAGGGCAAATTCAAGTTGCGCTCAATGACAGCGAGCTCGGCGCGCGTGAGTAAAAGAGGAGCCTTCAACCGTCGGCCCCATGTCAATCGCCAACGTTTGACGACGACGCGCACGTACTTATTACTCTGGCTTACGGACTCATCTCACGATGACGTGAGAATCTCTCAACTCAAAAACGCCACAGGCTACTGATGGATACTACACAAAAACAAATAAAGGGGGCATAATGTTCCATGTAATGCGAGCATGTCGAGCTAAGACGAGTACGGGCACCGATCCAACCATCGCACACATCCCTGTGGTACGATACAGTCAATAACAGTATTCATCAGGCGAGATAAAATTTTGTCAACACGCACCGCTAAAAGATACCGTCAAGGCCTCCCAAGCCGAGAGCTCATCTGCGGCTGCCCGCATGCCACTGCTTGATAGGGCCGCTTGATGAGCTCGAAAAAGGAGAGCTCCTGCGTAGGATTTGAACGAGGCGTTGAGTATCATTGGCATCCATGACGCCCTCCCGAAATGAACGAAGAACGTTGATAAATGACATACCCCTCGCCCGAGACCGCCATACGACCCTACAAGAAGCGGATGGAATGCGATCAAGCGAAGATGATCTCGCAGCCTTGAAGGAGGAGTTGGCGGCAGCTAGATGCGTCGGGCCGAAAGAAACCGTAGCCGCCATCAGCGTAGAAAGAGATCAGGGGAGAAAAGAACGCACAGGGTGAGTGAAATGGTGGGAAGAAAGGCCTTGGAAAATCTGGCAGATTGGTGAGGGCCTTTTATGCGTTTTCGGAGCGTGTAGATATGGGGGAACAGATTGTGAGATCCGTTCGAGGGTGCACATTCCGAGTCGTATAGTTCGTGGCTAATTGAGATCATCAAAGATGATAAAACGCCGACGACAGCCTGGCTACGCACCACGTTTGCCCAGGGCTGGAAGGCGCATCGGGATCGGCCGTCAAAAAACTCGCGTAGTAATCATTGGGCACAAGGGAAATCGCCCGGGTGAACCGAATATGGAATGCCTCGAGTCTAGGCATCAGGAAGAAGTTGAAGAAGCGACTGTATGAGCGCAGCCACGACATAACCTCGGCGAGATGGTGTTATGATATGGGAAATCCAGGCGTCGAGAACCATCGAAAAAGCCACAGATGCCTCCGCTTTTTTTCCGTTTCGCCTCTTCCACACGTCTGCGACTCCGACGAGGCGAGGAGATACACGCCGTGCTTCCCCGCAGTTGCGGAGAATAAAATCGTGCTACTCGGATGGGGGCGTGATGGAGGGGTGTATTGAAAGTGAACATGCCTGGCACTCCGGAAGTCTGGAGAGCGTTCGACTCATGAAATGGCTGAGAACGACATCCTCCGCTTCAAGCCAGTCCAACCTTTGAGATCGCCGTGTCTGCTCCCGGTATGGACAACTATTAGGCTCGCGCCCCGAAACGGACGCGCCCATGGTGATCAGCGTAGGACAGATACCATATATGCTCAAAGTTGCACTCTTCTCATTGGAAGCGGGGCATGAAAGCTGTAAAATTGCATGCTGATTGGATATCAGTGGCGGTGGGTCCCTGGTGTATGATGCTTCCCATGCGTGTCGGCGGGGGTGAGGCGACTGGAAAAGTGACTCACGAAACTTTTTAGAGCGAGCTTGCCAGGGTCCAGGGTGACGGAGAAGGGACAGCGTTTCCAGAAATCACATTGGGAAACCAGCTCTTATCGTAGAAAGGACGACTGGAACGGGAAGAAAAAGAGGGGCGATAGGCTTGGTGGTAGTTACCGTGACCATGTATGGCAGGACGCCGATGTCATCGTCCATTCGGTTTCAGGTGTCTGCTGGTATGTTCCTTTGTCCCTTCCCACGTACATCAGAAATCCATGCGTACAAAGAGCAATTCAGACCCACCGTTAGCGGTGCACGCGCCGCTGCAGTGGCAGGTCGTGTGCTTGTACGACGGGGCTATTCCAATATCAGCATAGCTTGTAACGTGGGGCTACCTCCGGCTTCTTCGTACATCTGATGAGCCGTCGGACTGAATTATCTTCGAAACTGAAATTTCTACGAACGAAATTCCTTCGACGTACTAGTCGAACGAAGAAGAAAAGAAAGAAAAAAAAAGAGCTCCCGTTGAGGTAAGAAAAAAAAAAGAATAACGTACTACGGATATCCCTACCTTCCCATCAGATACGCCATCAAGACCCTCAGAAGCGGGGGCGCAAAAGCAAATACTCCACGGAGCCAAGTTATCAGGTGGCGTCCCGAATTTGGCGTCGACCGTTACAAGTCCGTTACAGTATTCACCAAACCTCATGCCGGCACGAGTCGGCACCGAATATTTGCGAGGCACTCGCACAAGCGACAGGCCTCGATGTACGGGAAACGAAAAGGGGGTCCTTGCTTGTTCATAGGGGTGCTTGTTGGACCTACGGAGTTTTTTTTTTTCAATTTTCGGTGCGCCCATTGAAAGCGAGGCCATTCTCCACGACCCCCCATCCCTTCAGCGTGGAGCAACGTGCCGAGCTAACAAGCGCAACTCCAAAACCCCGGTTCTACCGATGTGGGATCCACCCCGAACCTGATTGACTAGGCTGCGGGTCCAGAAAAAAAAGTAGTGAGCTGGCCACGGCATGGCCTGTCCGGATCCTTGAGCACATGCCAAACCCCTTCAACCTCAGCTCAAAGTCGACACCAGGGAAGACGCACCCCAGGCTCATTCCGCACAGTTTCCACATGCCGCATGGGGTCACCCCTTTCTCCAGAAGCCATCTCTGATACCGGAATTGCGCGCCTCAGCCGCCCAACTTGAATTGAACACGCCGAGAAGACGTGGACACAGCCTTTGGTTTGGA
>Ga0307512_10002585_pt1 | contig 22494 bp, 30 predicted proteins | sample 14_EM_MG_FD_200267 | JGI IMG/M metagenome (GOLD analysis project Ga0307512, IMG submission 200267) | Populus trichocarpa ectomycorrhiza microbial communities from riparian zone in the Pacific Northwest, United States - 14_EM | ecosystem: Host-associated > Plants > Roots > Unclassified | place...
CCCATTGGCCTCGCCTGCCCCCACCAGCCTCGCCTGCCCCCATGCTGAGGAGTAGGGCTAGCCCCGGCAGTGGTGCCCGGCATTGGTCTCCGGATGTGATACTCGGCTTCGCCGAGTATGCTCTCTCTTTTCCCATATATATTCGCCTGTCTTTCTCTCTCTTTGCTCTTGAGACAATCACTTTTGTACGATAGTCAATTCAATATCTCTATTCGTACTCGATTGATCTCAACAGGTTATGAGCCCGGCGCTTTCAGTTCTTTGGGAATCGACATCTATTAGTTTTATAGAGTTTTATCGTTTCGAAGCGCCGCCAGCTGTTAAAATCTCGCATATCGACCATGTCCGTTTGGAGTCCGCCACTTTGAGTTCTGTCGGAATCGACGCCTACTATTAGTATTTGTTACTGCCTCTCCTCTGCCCCTGTTCCAGTGGATCGAGCCAACATCTCTTCTTGTTTATCATTTCTCCTCTGCCTTGTGTTGCAGTGGATCGAATCGATGCCTAATAGTAGTGCCTTTATCGTTTCCGAAACTCCGCTGCCTCCAAAAGCATCGAACATCGTCCACAAGCATTGGGTTGACTGCGTGTCCCCTCTCTGTTTTGAGTCGACTGCGTGTCCTCTACCTTCCGTGGGCTGTCTTTACGCCCCTACCTTCTTGCGTCGGCTGTGTGTCGACTACCTCTCCTCATCAACTGCCACTCCTCCCGCCGACTACACTTGGAAGCCTCGAGCTCCTCCGAAGACTCGAGTACCGTACAACCTCGAACACCGTGTCTACCATCCCTCCTCGTATCGCCTACTCCACCTTCTACCATCTGCGTGTCGACTACTCGTTCGTGTCGACTACTCCTTATATCAACACCTTTTGGAAATACAGTGTGCTATTGAACATATCTACAATGAGTACGGTTTATGGACCGCGGATACTTGGGCGATGTCTGCCGATGCACAGTTATGCGATTCGGGACAGTGGACCCCAAGAGACCGGCGGTGGCAATTCTGGCCATGCATCCCCGAAGTCTGGACTCCTCATGGCGAGGATAGGATGCTCTATTGTGAGCCGTACATTACGTACCTTCGACCCTGCAACTTAGATGAAGACAGCGATTTATGACCTTTAGGATGTGTGCATGGATTTTGACTTGGAGATATTGTGAAGGATGTTTGTTTTGGGTATGGAATGTGGGCAGGACTTCGTTGGATTTGTATGTTTTTTTAGGGCTTGGATTTGGGTTTGGATTTGGTCTCGGGGGAGTGTTTCTTTGTTAGGGTTCAGGTCTTTCCCTATCTTTCTTCCTATTCTCTCTTCTCTTTTGTCAACAGGTTATTTGGGACTTGGAGGATTCAGGGCCTTCGTTTGTTTTCTCTTCTCTTCCGCCCTTTCTAATTGGTTTGTCCACTTTGTTTGGAACGCCTTGGGCCAAAGGGGGAGTGTTGGCACGGGATTTGGCCCGGTGGCGTTTGGCCTAAGGCTCGGGCATGAGGCCGGTGGCTTACGGCCCCCATTGGCCTCGCCTGCCCCCACCAGCCTCGCCTGCCCCCATGCTGAGGAGTAGGGCTAGCCCCGGCAGTGGTGCCCGGCATTGGTCTCCGGATGTGATACTCGGCTTCGCCGAGTATGCTCTCTCCTTTCCCATATATATTCGCCTGTCTTTCTCTCTCTTTGCTCTTTAGACAATCACTTTTGTACGATAGTCAATTCAATATCTCTATTCGTACTCGATTGATCTCAACAAGAGTGGCCCTGGCCATGAGAAACCCGATACCGTGACCAGCATAAGTAACCTCGCATCAACATTTTCGAACCAGCGGCGGTGGAAGGAGGCAGAGGAGCGGGAGCAACAGATCATGGTGACGAAGGAGAGAGAACTAGGCAGAGAACATCCAGACACCTTGAGTAGCATGGCCAATCTCGCAACCATATATCGGAACCAGGAGCGATGGAAGGAAGCGGAAGAACTGCAGGTGCATGTCATGGGGACGAGAAAGAGGTTACTTGGTCCAGAGCATCCAGATACCTTGACTAGCATGAACCACCTCGCCACGACATTTTGGGACCAAGGGAGATACAAGGACGCTGAGGTATTGGAAGTGCAGGTCATGGAGGCAACCAAGAGGGTTCGGGGCCCCGACCATCCAGATACCTTAGCTAGCATTTCAAACCTTGCATCGACATTTTCGAAGCAGGGGCGACGGAAGGAGGCCGAGGAACTACAGCTTCAAGTCATTGTCGCAATGCAGACGGCTTTCGGGGATGATGATCCCGAAATTCTAGCTGCAATCGCTAACTTTGTTTCACTACCTGAGCAACAAGTGGAGCCAAAGCACCTGTCGGGTAACGACCAGCACGGGAATGATGAAACCGAAGGCATCGAAGGAGAACAATCGTTGAAAGCAGAGGTAGGCAGGTTTTAATCACAATTTATAACTGTGGCCTTTGCATATATCATTACAGTAAAGCCAAATTTCTGACTACTGTGGTTACAGGGCCCGGATATAAACCCGCAAAAAACCAGGCAGTCTCCTAAGAGTGTTGTGACCGTCGTTAACCAGCTGGCCGAAATGAACATTGTCACCGGTTTGGATGAACTTGGAGAGAGGAAGGATTCAGAATAGTATTCCGGCATGTGTAAGTGAAGGATGATGTTGGATGGCATATGAATGAGCTTGGCCGCTGAGGGGGATTGCGCGGTAGTTGTGTAGCTAGCGTTGGGGTGGAGATATCATATAGCGAAGTAGCCAACTGAGAGCGATATCATATGTTCCTCCTCTTCAGTGTGAAGTATCAAACACGTAGACTTCTTAAAAGTCCGTTCCAGGTGGGCGGATGTCTACACGATATACACCTCCGACAACGCACCACACCACCTGTTAGTTTTGCCAAGACCGATTTTATCCAATCAAGTTTGACATCACGAGGAAATTTTTGCTTCGGTTTTCAGCTGAACGAACTTCAGTCCTTCAGAAGCAGCAACGATGAGCCTCTTCAGAGCCAGAAAGACGTCCACCTTCCAGAAAGCAAAGGAGAGGGCGGAAAATATGGAAAAAGAGAAGGAGGTCAGTTCTAGGGCCTCAGTTACCTCGAGCAGCCACATCGGCAGTCTACTTGACAAAATTACGGGTCCGGTTTGGGATCAAGATCAGAAAAGCGTTACGTTTGATAGCGAGGTGGAGTTTCTAGAGAGACAGTAACACGGAACCCAAGAGTAGGAAAGACTCAAGGAAGGAGAGAAACGAGAATAGTTCGAATATGGACTCCACAAGGCCCGTATTGAAGATGATTCGTGGAGAAGGGAGGATTCCCAAGCCAGCTCCAGAGTTGAGTCCGAACAGCTACCTAGCGATTTGGACGAAATGAGAACACACTCCGAGTTGACTGGAAGAACTGGAGTCACAGGAATTACAAGAGGTGGGACTGATGAATCCTCAGATTTATCATCACCACTGGTTACCAGCTACCAAGGAAGTGAAGTTTCGTTTCCGTCGCAGACGCCACCACAATCAACTGAATACGATGGGAAGCATTGTTGGCTTTCCACCGAGCGCAATATCCCAGGACCCATCTAGAAGACCTAGGGCCAGCGGAAAATCAATTTTGGCGAAAAGGTATATTCAGTCGGAGGACAATACCACCATGAATGCAGCCATGGAAGAAGAGGAACAAATGGGGGGGGGTGCCAGGGACCCTGAGAAGGAGCAGCACACCTACTTTCGAAGATAGCGACGGAGACGACCCAATGACAGAGGTGGAATGGAGAGATGAGGAGGTTAACATGACACCTACGAAGAAGGGAAAAAAGCGCAATAAGGGGAAGGGAGTAAAGAGGCCGACAACGCCCGAACGACCAATCCCAAATATGCCGCAGTCACCTAGCAGGAAAAAGTTCGAGGCTGATTAGGCCAAGCCTGCAGATGAAGTGCCCAATGAGAATAAGGAAGTTAATCTCGAAGATTTTTTGTTCAGTATCTTAGGAACACTAATGGGTTGAGAGATTTTATGATCAATACGGCGAAATAAGATGACAGTTATTCGGAGTGGTGTGGTGAACAGGCGGGCCACACAGCCGCGAGGCAAAATCATATGGAGGCGGCCGTGGGGTCGACATGAACAATTGCTCAGAACATACTAACTGAGCTGGAGTTGGGAAGGGAGTATGCAGTAGAAAGAGCGGAAAAACTCGACGATAGGTTGAGTAAGATTGAGAAGAAATTGGCCAAGATCGCACCAGTGAACATGGCTACGACGATTGAAAATGCATTGAGTGGATGCATGGGAAAGATGATAGATCAGCTGACGGATAGGGTGGTAGAGAGGTTTCAGGTGGCAGCTGAAGAAGACAGAAAAAAGGAGGAAATTCGAAGGGGGAAACAGGTAGAAGCCACCCCTGAGATTGAAAGAATGAGTGATATTGAGTTTGAGCCGGGGGCAACTTTCTCGGAGGAGGAAAATGAGAAGGTAGACACAGTGCTGGAATTTATGGAGGTGGAGGAACAGAAGCTGGAGGCATCGAAGCATGCGCCGGGCATTCCACCGGGAGAAAAGAGGCAGGAGTTTCCGAGGTTCACCCCAAGTGGACTAGTCAAGATTGCGAAACGACCGGCTATTGCACCTGCGGTGCCGGAACAAAAGAACAAGGAGGTGAAAAAACTGGAGGTGAAGGAAACAACAAAAAGACCAAGGGGCGGAGAAAAGAAGAAGCCAGAGGTCAAGAAACCATCACAACAACAACGGGCAAAAAAGCCGGAAGAAAAGAAGAAGGAGACGTGGGCGCAGAGGGCGGCCCCGCCACCACCAAAAAAGCAACCCGAGCAGCGACAACAACAACAACAATCGGGACAGCAGCAGAAGAAAACGGGAGATGGCTTTGTTGAGGTTAAGAGGCAGCAGAAGAATAATCATATGAAGCCGGTTCCCCCAGGACAAAATTCGATGGAGACGAGGAGAGTTACCTTGAGGAGGGATAATGGTCTCCCCCTTTCTCAGAAGAATGATTTGGACATTTCGTTGGAAGTGAATAGAGCACATTTTGAGGCGAAGGTCCCATATTTTGTTCGCATCCAGGGAGTTACAAAGAACACCCGAGGATGCCTTTCAATGATTACAACTCCGGGATCAACGGGCGAAATGTTGATTCGGTACCGAGAGATCGTGATCAAGGCGGCAAGAAGGATGGACGCTGGGATAGTGGACATCGAAACAAACAAACTTTGGGAGAAAGTGAAAATGCATGGCGTCAATTTTGATAGGGACTTGGGAAACAAGACGGGGGGAGGACTTGAAATATTGAGGCAGGAATTGCAGGCTGAGAACGAGGGGGTAGTGTTGCCCCTCGCTATCACCTGGATTGGAGGACCGAAGGATGTGCAGAAGGAAATGATGGAAGGAAGGAAAGCATCAATGGTCGTGTTCGCGGTCAAGGGCAGTAAGATGGCCGAAAAAGTTCTGAAAGGAGGTTTGAGAGCGGCAGGAGTGAAGTATGATGTGGAGAAGTTCATAAATGCAAGACCAGATTCCTTGTGTGGAGTGCGCAGCAGATGGGGACATGTTGAGGCAAAGTCTGGGTCTTTGAAGATGCCGGCGTGCATGTTGTGCGCGGGGAGACATCTATCAACAGACCATAAGTGCAATGTGGTAGGTTGCAAAGCAAATGCACGACAGAACTGCACCCATAACGTCGAGAAATGCGTCAAATGCAAGGGAAATCATATCGCGAAGGCCAACTGTTGTGTTAAGAAACAGGAGGCTATTCAGGAAGCGAGAGAAGAAAGACGCACCTGGAAGGAGAGAGAGGCTGAACGTCGAAACGTGACAACTGAGCAACAGAAGAATCCGGATCAGACAGCAGATGGGGGACCATCGACTGCAGAGGCGGAAGAGAAGGCTCAGGATGATAAGCAAATGGAAAAGGAGCCGGAAGTCAAAGTTGTGGTGACAAAAGAGACCGAAGGACAATGTAACGGCGGCACGTGACCCAGGCCGGGTAATGGCCATTCTATATAGTCCGCTCGCCACGAGTCTTAGATCTCTAACGATAATCTTACCTATACATCAACTTCTACGATCACTCGCAACCACGTTTGCAACCGCATCCTATAATTACCATATGTAAGCCTATGAGGCCAAACGAAGGCGTACGTGCCCTCACACTATTATCACTTTTTCAGTAAACGGATACGTTTTGCTCATAGGATTCCGCGAGTTTACCTCTTTACTGACGCGCCACATCATAAAGTCAACAATTGACACTACTGCCTTCATAACGCAATATCGAAGCGTGAGTACTGCGAGCATGGATGTTGATCATTTCATTATTCAATTGAGCCACCTCATGGCACCCAGGATGAGATCAGAGACTAATTGGCGCAAGAGACGGGTCGCCGGCGGCGAAGATGATAATTATCATGCGAACAGGACAAGACTATTTGACCATGCCAACGAGAGAAATCGAATACGATAGACATCCTTGAGTTCGAACACCATTCCTACGAGTCAATTGAGCACGATCATCAGTCGGAGAACCTACAATCAACAGCGTGATCTTACCCCTGAATCGGCAATAACGAGAACCAAAGGCGAAGTTGAAAGACGAATTAAGAGTCAATTGAGCGTGATCATCAGTCGGAGAACCTACAATCAAACGCGCGATCTTACCCCTCAATCGCCAATACCTAGAACCAACGGCGATGCCGTGAGACGATTGCGAGTCAGCACAGTTACGACTTCATTCCTCCTAATTGAGCGAATTACACCGACTTCAATTGGAAGAGGAATCGCCTACGAAAGAAGCAGTCTCACCGCCGCGACCGACTGCACCAGCGAAGTGCACTTACAGAGGTTTACCCCACTATAGAAGCACTCCCTCGCCTGGAACGAAACTACAGTGAAGAATTATTGCACAGCGGAAGTGCACTTACAGTCGAGACCTACTATATCAGCGTGTTTCCACTGCAGTTACAGTAACGGCAGCTTTCGATGAAATACAAGCGTACCGGATCGCGATGAAATCGAGAGTGACTTCCGAGCCTTCCCCACCGTGTCAAGTCAATATCTATGTGGAACGACAAAACCGGACATGCCGATCCCGGAGATGCTATAATGCTTGGACACGGATACACTACTCGTGTGATGCACGCCTACGGAGATAGACAATACTATACACGACACCCACCTACGGAGAAGGATCAGTCTACAAATTAAGCACTCTTATCGCCACGAACGTCTGCACGAGGAAAAGTCGGGTATATATTGCGCAACGTAACGTGCATTTACAGTCGAGACCTATTCAATTCTGCCGACCTCCTACGATGATTATGACGACTATGATGGCTATGATGCCTTCTCAGAGCACAAATGTTATGGACAATTGAAGTCCACCTACCCCACTGTATTCACACAGTTCATGAACTGTATGTTCGAGACATATACGGAGAGAGGCAACGCATTCGATCTCTTATTGATTGCGGCGCTACCAGCCTCTCCATGGCACCCAGACTGCTTCGGCGACCTGGACTGCCATCAGAAACGGCATACATCACCACTTTCGGTGTTGTTAACCGGGTATGATGTCGGCGTAAGATCGTCGGAAAACGTCAATCTCGTGTTTGTTTATATGTTTTAATGATACTGTATTCACTCTAATTAGAGTACGACAGGCTACCAGCCTCATCATGGCGCCCAGACTGCTTCGGCAACTTGGACTGCCATCAGAACCGGCCACCTTAGGTTTTGATAGCCGGGTAATGATGTCAGCGTAACATGGTCGGAAAACGACAATGTCGTGTCTGTATATTGAACATTAGGCGCCGGTTGACGCACCGGATGTCCTCGTTGTGCCTATGATGGCTTATGATCTCGTACTTGGTTCCAATCTAGGAATCCTGAAATTGACTGGTCTAGAGGCCAGTTGCTAGGTTTGCGGACGCCGGTTGGGAATTCCGGAAATGAGCACACAATCACTTCGCTACCCCAGGGAGATTGAAGTGCAGAAGGTGGTGCATGTGAACTATCCCCAGCTGTATATCTTCAGTTATTGGGGGCTGCCGCATTGGATGACCTACTTGCTAGAGAGGTTATCGCAGCCCTCGCCATACGAAATGACGAGGGCACCAATCTGCTGGGAGCATCAACAATGTCGGAAGGCGTCACCTCATGAAAACTAGGTGGGACGAGCCGTGGTCGATGCTGAATGGGCGAGCAAGGAGCAGTGGCGATAGTCGCGCCAGAAGGGGGTCCGCAGGGGAACCCTGAATGACTTCTACTGGCTCGCCGAGACACGAAGGGAGTACTTGGACTACAGGGCTTGGCCCTATTGTTGCGAACCGTTCCGATCCAGGCTCCTGGATTTTCCCTCCCACCGCTGCCATCATTTCTCTCATCCATATGGCTAACACGGATGGAGCAGATTCAGAGCCGTATGAATCCATGCGGGTCTGCAGTTGGGAGATCATTCCCACAGACGAATGACAATTCACAGCGGTCAAGCGCACCTTAAAGCGCCGTATACTTATAAAGTGCAATTGGAAGCCCGGGCAAGAGATAATGTCCCAGATACGAGAGATGATGGTCCTGCGGAAGGCTACATTATCGAGGAAAGAGCTACTGTGGAAAGTACGAGATTTGGACTTAGGAGTGCTAATATGCACATCCCCGGAATGCATTAATTCTCGGAGATGGAGGACAATCAGCTTTTTGACTATTGAGATATACACGAGGTTATGTGAAATTCCACCCCTTCCAAGATCTTAACTGTTGATGATAAGCTACAACACTAGCAATTGAAAGCAGATATGCAGCTATACGTACCTGAGGCCTCGCCGTACCGAGTACATTCCCGACTACTATTCAAAAGATGAAATCAAGCAGTTTGATGGCAGAGATTACAACACCGAATTTCTTATGAAGTTATATTACAGAGAAATATCCTCAAGGAAGTTCCGACTCAGAATCGACAATCCCGAGCTGCACAACTACTCTGGCAATTGACAACTCCATATCGACCTGCGAATCAAGCCCTTCCAATCGATATTCCCTATCAAGCAGTATGAGACTAGTCGCCGGCGGAGCAACGACTTTCAAAAGAGGGTGATGACTGTACCGGACTCTCAAACAACCCCTACCGCAAACTATTACCGTACCGGAAGTGCAGGAACGAAGCACCGTGAGATACATTCACCAATTGAGACGTCTAGCAGCGGCAAATGCACCTGGAGATGAATCGACTAGTGTAATCAGAGAACGACGATAAGTGCACCGAGTCACATCATGGCAAGCACACCTACAGATGAAACAACAAGCACACCCGGAGAAGAGCCAGCGAGCACACCCCGCGATCTGAGAAGACAAGCTCACCTAGCATACGACGGACATCCAGTATACCTGCAAGTGCACCGGAGAGATGATGAGAGGATCAACCTCGCTTGATCCATGCCGAACGAGTGCAAATACGGACACCGAAGCAGTTCCGAACGAGATTCCGAATGACTGCAATTTGGCTACCGACCGATGGAGTTCCGAATCAGATACCGAATGACTGCGATAGGCCTACCGAAATGGTCCCAAACGAGATTGAATATGACCACCGAATGTACTGAATAGCCTACCGAGTGGCATCACGAGAGACAGTCGAGATAACTGCCAAGAGATGATACCCGAGATCTCACAGCGACGGATATCACTGCCAAAGGACTTCCCATAGATATCAAACGAGAGAATTACCGGGAGCCCTACCGTACCAAGCCACTGACCAAGATGCTTACCGAATGGCGTACAGAAGGATCAAGAAACGATCGCCGAACGGCATACCGAACTGAATGCCAATCCACTTTACCAGAGGCCTACCAAATGACTACCGAGAAGCAAACGGATATTCTACCAAAGATGCCTACCGAGATGGCACAGAGAATTCGACCAAGAACGCACCAAAGTTATCATCCGAATGACTGTCACCGAGGAGTAGTCCACTGAGACTCTACCAAATGCACAACCAAGAGATGGCGAGACCTGCAAATGCAATGCACAAACCGGCTTTCCCAGACCAGAGAGGCTCTTGTTACATGGTGAGTATGACCTACCGAGATGTTAACGTGTTAGAGTTGGATCAATGATATGATATGCCACCCACGCCCGATACAATTGGCGTCAATTCTGCCACCCCCGAGTGGTCACCGCGAGTGCTATATGCAAATCTCCGTTACGATGCCCGGAGCGGAAGCTCACATCGTGGTCCAAAGTCAAGCCGAGATCGATGTTATGATTGTTTTCCTTACCTTACCCTGGGCAATTCGGATGATGGTCTATGCCTGGAATCAACTTTACGAAACCAAAGCCGAACAGAATTACGTGTGGGGGCACCAATGAATCTCAATTCCAATTTGATTACAATCCCGAATCATGATTACACTGTTACCGAGCCAAGATGGCCATCGACAATCAATATGACGGAGAAGTCATCGAGGGAGCAACAAATTTTCAAAACAGGGAGATAGCCTTGACAGACCAGTCAAGTCCTAATGACAGTTTGAAAGCCTACCGAGAGGCAGTCTACTGAGACACATACCGAGAAGTTGATCAAGATTCTACTGAAGCCGCCTGTCAAGAGCGAAACCATGAAGTCGACCAGATGTTCACCGAAACGGACTTCGAAAGATGATTACTGAATCTAGATGAATCTACGAATCTACGAGTCAATACTGAATACTGATGACTACTGGCTGCAAGATATACTCTACAGAGCATGCGGAAGCACTGCACAGAGCTCAGTCAGCGCTAGAGCGCTTGAACTTGGTAAGTATAACCACCTTGAAAAAGCTTACGGGTTGGATGTCGACGAAGGAGATGTGACTTTACACGATGCAATTAACGTATACGATCGATGATCGCCGAAGGCTACGAACGATGCCGGCAGCGGAAGCTCCCATCAATGCCGAGTCACGAGCGGAAGCTCTCTATCACCCTGACAACTCCAATAACTACCTACGCCGAGATAAATGAGCTACGAGAATGGTTGGTCGGCGGAGTATGGGTTCGGAAGTCCAGATATGGAGACGGGATCACTTTTGGATGTTTCTTCTCTCTTCTCATCTCATCTCCTTTGTTCTCTTCATTGGATCTCGGCCCGGTATAAATGGCGTCGGGACGGGTTTTTTCCACCTGCTACTGGAGGTGGAGTTTCCCCGTGCGCCGGATCAGCCGAAAGGTCGCCCTGAGTGGTACCGATCGGTAGCGGGACTGATGATTTCGTACGAGTACGTACGCGGCATGATTGTTTAATGCTTTCTTCCATTTTCTGTCCTTGTCTCTTGTACAGTTCATGCAGTCCAGGAGGTCTGCACCTAAAGAGGGTGATAATGTAACGGCGGCACGTGACCCAGGCCGGGTAATGGCCATTCTATATAGTCGGCTCGCCACGAGCCTTAGATCTCTAGCGATAATCTTACCTATACATCTACATCTACCATCACTCGCATCCACGTTTGCAACTGTATCCTATAATTACCATACGTAAGCCCATGAGGCCAAACGAAGGCGTACGTGCCCTTACAGACAATCTTCTACCGCAGGGACCCAAGAAACCCCCACGAAGTCATGGTGAAGTGCGTTATGCATAATTGTGGTAGGGGGTATGAGTCGACTATGATGGCGTTGGCAACAGGACTTGTTTGGGGGGCTGATGTTGTGATGTTGCGAGAACCGTATGTGGAGAGAGAAGGATACAACATTAGTCACCCAGGATGTAGGCTGATCAGAGGAGGAAGAACGATGACAGCAGTAAGAAGAGATATACACCTGGAATTTTCGTAAGTGTATAAGGGGGGTGACGGAGATGTACAGGTGTTTGATATAAGATACCCGTGGGGTAGAAAAATGAGATTGGTGAATGTGTACGATCAGCTGAGACAAGAGGGGGGTGTGAGAAGTCAAGGCAGACCGGCACAGACAGCAAGATTGAGTGACACTATGGAGCAGGAAAAGATTCTTTTAGGAGGAGATTGGAATGCTCACAGCGATAGATGGGACCCTCAGTGCCGACCCAAACGAGATGCGAATTTTTTCGAAAATCTTTTGGATGAGTACGATTTGATTGATGTTACGGTTGGGGAAGGAACCCACTCGAATACGAGAAACGGCGAAACTTCAGGATCGCATATTTATTTCTTTATTACTAAAGCCTCGATGGCCGATAGATTACAGACTTCAACAGATTTGACAACTACTTCAGCTCACGCGGTTGTGTGTGCCCAGTTAAGATGGGACGAAGGGGAAGGAGTCAAAGTGTCGCAAACGATTACAGGATGGGATATTGATGGGCTCAAGTCGAAGGAGGAGGAAGAAAATTATAAAAAAGCACAAAAAGAGTGGAAGGATAAGAGCTCAAGAGACCCGTTTTGGATGAGAAGAGCAGCGGGGATGAATTACAAAGAGAGGCTGAGTGGATACAGTGGAATTTTGTTAACCATCTCAATAGATGCTGCAAGAAAGTTAAGGTGTGTGTGAGATCTAAAAGGTCGTGGACGGCGGAGCTCTCAAAGAACCGGAAGATTGTGGGATCGATAAAAAGAGCTCGAAACAGAGGGGAAGCGTCGCAGCAACAAGTTAAGAAGCAGCGCAGCAACTGGAGAAGATTGTTTCGGCAGTCAAAAACGGAAATGTGGAGGAAGTTTTTAACTTCGCTGACAAGAGACCAGGTCTGGCAGGTGTTGAGATATACGAAACCAGGCGGACAACAAACGACAAAGACTTTGAAGTCCAGGACTGGGGAGGTGGCGGAATCCTGGGAGGATAAGGCAGAGTTGATAAAAGAAGAAGCATTTCCGAAACCTTTAAAGGGTGTGGAGAGAAAGGCCCAAGAGGAGGGAGAAGAAATGTGGAAAAAGATTACTGATGAAGACATCCGAGAGGCTCTGTTTAATCAGTCGGTTCAAAAGGCACCTGGCCCGGATAGGTTGGGTTTTATGGCAATACGATTATTGTGGGAATGGGATTCTCAAAGGAAAATTAATATTGTCAAGACGTGTTTTAGGTTAGGAATACACCCACCAGTTTGGAAGGAAGCGAAGGGGGTGGTTATACCGAAACCGAATAAGCCAGATTACGCAGTCGCCAAGGCATACAGGGTGATAACGGTGTTAAATTGTCTGGGGAAAGTGGTCGAGAAGGTAGGAGCCAACTCAATAGCAGAGGAGTGTGAGCGAAAGAGGTTACTTCATGACGGACAGTTTGGATGCAGAAAGAGAAGGTCAGCAGTGGACACAGTTGGAAGGTTGATGAAGATAGTAAAAGAGTCGTGGGGAAGGGGGAATACTGTGGCAGTGTTGTTAATGGATGTTAAAGGAGCCTTTCCACATGTGGCAAAGGGGAATTTGATAAAAAGAATGGAAGAAATGGGGTTTGAAGCCGATCTGGTGAGACGGGTGGAAAGCTTTATGGAAGAAAGAAGAGTGATTATGTGGATGGACGGAAAGGAAGGAGATAGTATGGATGTGGAAACGGGAGTTCCGCAGGGGTCGCCAGTATCGCCAGTACTTTTGTCATGTACCTTTCGGGGTTGTTTGGCCAAGTTGAAGAACAGGAAAAAGAGTGTGGAATTGAGGGTATATCTTTTGTTGATGATGTGGCATGGGTGGTGGAAGGGGAGGATGTGGGGGAATGCACACAACGACTGGAAAGATGCGCAGCGGAAACAACAATGTGTGCACAAAAGAATGCCTGTCGGTTTGGAATTGAACAAACGGAGGCGACGTTATTTACTCGACGAAGAAAGAATAAGGAACCCAAGATGAATGCCCGACCAACCGTAGGAAGTCATGAGGTTCCATACAATACAGAAGCGACAAGATGGTTGGGGGTATGGCTGGATGATATGCTTACCCTGAATGATCATACGAAAAAGACCTTAGCGAATGCAAGGAAGGCGCAGAGTAGGGTGAGATCCTTAATGACGAAGAAAAGATTAAGCTCGGAAGGATGCAAACGAATTCAAGTTGCGGCAGTTCTGGTAGTGGCGTTGTATGGGTCTGAGTTGTGGTGGCATTGACAAGAAAATCGAGCTCATGAGGTGCAAATGTTGCTAAACGAACAGGGCAGAAGGGTAACCGGATGCTTTAGGACAATACCCCAAGGAGAGTTGATGAATGATGTGGGTTTACCACCGGCAAAGGCTCTCCTTAATTACCGGGTACGACATTACAAGTTGAGACAGATGATGATGCCCGATGATCAAGGTGGAGGGAGAATGTTAGAAGTACGGAGGAATGTTCTACAGAGGGTGGAGGGGATTGATGAGTTAATCATGGAGGATAAACCTTTCGAAAGGAGGAGTTATGAAAGGACGACATTACCGACGGACAAAAGACGCCTTAATGGCAAAGTGATAATTCAGGATGAGGAACAAGTGCTGAAAGAGGCAAGGGTTAGAAAGAGATAGACTGGTTCTTTGGACTGATGGATCGAGAAACGAAGATGAGTGGGTTGGGTGTGCAGTGGTATGGTAAGAAGGTGGAAGGTGGAATAAAAGGAGGACACACCTACGCCGACAGAAGGAAGCGTTTGATGCGGAAATGTATGCGATGTCAGAAGCAATGAAGGTTGCGGATGAGAAAGCAGAAAAAGAAAAGTTTACCAGCGTTACGGTATTTACGGATTCCCAGGCAACTTTAAGAAGAATCTAACAGGACGAGCCCGGACCAGGACAGGTGCTAGCGCTACGAACGATGATCTGGACCGACGCATTAGGCCGGAACAATATCCAGGTGGAGTACCGGTGGGTACCCGCTCATAAGGGGATAGAAGGCAATGAAGAAGCGGATCAACAAGCGACAAAAGCGGCTTATAAGAATTGCGGGAAGTATACCGAAACCCAAAACCCGCTACCTTTTTTAGATTGTGTTTCTTTCGCCCACGTTAGCCGAAGGTTAACTGAAGTAAAGTGGGAACAAAGTACAGAAGAAATAATGAAGTTGGGGATGAAGTCAAAGCACAGTTATCGGTATGATTTGGTAAAGAGGGGGGGTAATAGTGCGGTGATGGAAGCCAAAAAGACGATTGGGGTGTGGTTCTATCAGCTTAAGTCAGGACATGCACTGATAGCGAAGTACCTATTGCGGATCGGGAAAAGAAGAGATATGAAATGATGGTGGTGCGGGCATGAATATCAGACAAGAGACCACCTTTCTAAGTGGTGTAAAAGATGGAAACGAGAACAAAAAAGGCTTTGGGTGGACGGGCAAGAGGGGGAGGATGCGTATCAGGGCGTTGAAAAGGTGTTTAAAAAGCCGAAGATTTCATTGCCAATGTGTCTCGTTTTTGCAGAAGGAAAATGTTCGCAGGCTGTGATGGATCTTTTATCTTGTACAGATGTCGGCAGAATTAGCGGAGTGTTGGAGGAGGCTGAGAACTCAGATCACGAGGAGTCGAGTGATGGGGGGGTGTAAAAGTTGATGTTGTTTTTTGGCGGTTTCTTTTGTTTTGGGGAAGAGGACTCGTGACTTTGCTTTTGTTTCTTTATGTTATGGAAGAAGCGGGGAGGATATATGTACTGGATATGCCATGGCCGCCAGCGGCCGAATGCAATATGATTACAAACAAACAAACAAATGTCTACACTATCCCGGATTACGATTTGTCGAGCGGACATTTGAACTTGGGACTAATACTAGGCCGAGTGATGATTGGGTGAAACGAGTGATGTTGCAGTGACTGACTTTTACTCGGATTGGTGGTTATGCACCCACATTACAAGATTCCTGTATCCATAGTTGGGGCACTAGAGTTGTATGCTTTGTAATTCGTTATGAAATGAGAGTGTTTAACCAAAAACCCCTAAAACAGGAAGCGGCGATCTCCGCCACCACTATGCCCTGCATGATGATTGCGGGCACTGAGGCGAACTATTGAGAAGCCTAGTGTCCAGATGATTGCGCATGCTCCGAGCCGCACGCTACACCCAAAACGCAGCTAGCGCCATGCATAACCACATTACATTGTAACTTAAAATAAGCCGAGTACTTCTATAAGAGCACATTATCGGAAGTTCACCAGCCCCGAAAACTTTAGGCTTCCACGCAGAGAGAGCTTTCGGTACGCGGCATGGTAAGTGAGGGTAGGAAGCTCTACATTCCACGCAATGTTATTATCCTTCTATCTGTGACTCGGCGACTACAATTGAGTTCACTAAGAGCTAGTTAGAGTCGGTCATCAGGTGCACCAGGCATCTGGATAGTCCATCCTGTCTGGGCAACATCCTGCCCGGGACTAGACTATGATTTTCGGGGTAGAGAATTTTGGACCGTGTGTGTCTAGGGCAAATGGTTCTAGGATTGGGAACCTACCTGTAGTCTTTATGATGTCATGATATACAAAATTAATTATGGGAAGCAGCGAAAGTCATGTTATTTTACACTATTTTTCGTACTCAGCCCCTTCACCGGCATTGCAATACCTAAAGCCGCTCGCTTTAAGCCTACTGCAAGCTAGTTTCACGGCATCACGGCACCCCCGCAGCTAATTTTAAGGCCCAAATTTGGCATAAACACCAGCACCACCACCGAATGCCTACTCCCGGTAGCCACCAGTTCCCTATACGTAACTGTATAGGGCCATAGCGTAGCAGACACCTGCCCTAGACCGGCAAGTCCATCGATATCACGACTGGACTGGACGGCGATGTCGGGCCTCGAAAGACCACAGTCACCCCGGAGTGTCGCGACCCCTGAGGTACGGTTAGGTCGAGGCATACACTTAAGCATGGAAGCTGCCCTGGTAGAGGAGAGGCGGTTTCATCCGATCGGAGAGTTCTTCGGCGGTGTTGATCAGTTGCTACCGGTAGTAGATTAGTCGTATAAAGTACTGAGCTACGATAGTATCATTTGCTAGGTGAGACGGTGAAATTGACTCGCAGCGATGGATCTGAGTTGGTGCATTATGTTCCAGTCCATTCACGGAGGCGGTTCCTCCGCGGAGTACCTAGACAGTTCACAGAGGCCCACCTTCCGTGAGCGAACCGTCCATTCGCGGAGTCTTTATCCCACCTCCGTGAACTGACTAGTTCATTCACGGAGTCAATGAAAATTATGAATAATCTATACATCATTGTGATCCCTACAATCGGATGCCTCTTGGACATCCTGATGCAACTTCAATTACACTGTGCTCCATGTCATCGTTTGAAACCTTCTCATCTTCCTCATTTCCCTCCTCATTGCCCTCCGTCTCATTGCCCTCCTCCTCCTCCTCTTCCTCCTCGAGAACCTCCTCATCCTCAGCATCCAGGTCTGGTAAATCACTGCTCTCATTGGCAGTATCCTCCATGGATGTGGGATCACTATCCACACAATCATCTCCTTGTGCATTGGCTCGACGGCTTCCTAGATTGCGACTTGGCTCTGGTGGAACTGATCTTGTGTTCAATTTGAGATTGGAAGTACCTGATGGCGCAGCAGAAGGTCCAGTATTTATGCCCTGCGCACCACCATCTCGGCCATGGCAATGAAGTGTGCACTCGACTTTTGGTCTGAAACACTTGCAGCGAACAGTCATGCAGTTGCCTTTCCACTTTCAACGTACATGGATGAGCTCAGCAGGTGACTGAAGACGAGCAGCTTCTCGAAGAGTAAGTTCTCAATGGCTACCCTTTTTGAATGGCGGATTTTGATGTGGGATGGTAGATGTAAGGTGGTCCATATTGTTACTACGATAGAATCCGTGGAATGTACTCAGTTGCCCTGTGAAGAATGTTCTCAATTGCGCTGCGCTAAACGTACATGATTGATCAATGTACCAAATTGCGCTGTGTTGAACATATGCGGTTGATGAATGTACTCAATTGTGCCGCACTGGACGTACGCAGTTGTGCTGATTGAATTCAGCTGGATAGAGCCAGCTGAGTGTACGGACATGCCAGTGCATGCACATACATGCGTGCAGAGCAGAGTAATTGTTATTTTTGACTGACTCCGCGAGCAAACTAGTCAGTTCACGGAGGTGGGGTACGGACTCCGTGATTGGACGGTTCGTTCACGGAAGGTGGGCCTCCGTGAACTGACTAGGCACTCCGCGGAGGAACCGCCTCCGTGAATGGACTAGAACAGGTGATTTGTCTTCAAGGTAGAGGGTTGGAAGTTCAGGAACAGTCATTTGCAGATTCAGAGCTAGGGGCACCGGTGTGGAGAGATTTTGGAAGGCTTCGTTCAATTATCTGCAACTGGAAAGATCGCAAAACGGATTACATTGTGTATTTGTCTTTCTTAACTTCATTATATTAAAGATGCTGCATTTGCAGTCGTTAACTCTGTGTTAGAGCTCTGTACCAAGTTAATCGTGTAAGCTACAGAGAAGTGTATTCCATGAACGATGTTGTCGTACTGCTTATTAACACCGTATACTTTCACGTATAAGTAGCAATGATTTTGCAATGAGTTAAGGTTTTTGTTTTCTCATGCGCTACCTCACTTGGTTCAGCGCAAGTTCCCTCACATCTGGTGTGTGTTGCATGTATACTTAGATCCTCCTTAGGACTTGCGGATATTACCATAACGTAGGCCGATAGGGAACAAGATACAGAGCATACCTGTAGGGCATAAGGCATAAGGTATTGTGCTAGACCACGGGATCTCAGGACATTTACGAGTGTGGAAGCTCCCACGATAGAGACAGAACCAACGATCTTTATCACAAAAAAGTCATAGTACGAGCTAAACTGGAACATGCTGGGAACGAGACAAGATTATGTACACCAAAATTGCTGCAGCTTAAAAAATTATAGCTTGAACCCGTCTCCACTTCGTAAGCCTAACCTCGTCTCATTGAGGGGATATCAGGTCCTGTCATACTCTAGTTAGAGTGAATACAATATGAATAAACAACAACAACCGCGCACCCCACAATGTGACACTTGCATGTGGCCAGAGCTTGTCTCATTTCGGTTAGGCGCGCGATGCTCTGACCCAGTTACAACGAGCCAAGCCATCGCGTGTTAGCAGAACGTTAACCCACACCTCGTCTCAGCCGACTACTCTCACCCCACCCATCATGCCCCGCAGCCCCGGCACCCCACCGCCACCTGCTACGCTGACGTACAGCATCGGAGCACCCGTAACCCCACAGCCCCACAGCCGCCGAACCACCTCCCTCGAAGGCGTCCTCAACTTCGGCCTCTCCCCCGAAGCGACTGCCGCCGAGATCGCCGAAGCCGACGCAATCCTTCTCGCAATCCTTAACGCATACACCCACCGCACACCCGTCACCGCCCGAACCGGCTCCATCTCTGGCGGCCACTTCCGCGCCGACGACCTAATCGCGCACCTCCGCCTCCTCGCCCCATCCCCAGCCGGCCGCGCCAACATCGTCCGCCAAGTCCTCGCCTACCTCTTCCCATCCGCCGCCACCTCAGCCGCAGAGCCCGTTCCGTCGCTCTCAGAGATCCTCCCCCGCGCGCGCATCGGCCGTGTCGACCCCTCCCTCGCGTTCCCGGGCATCGATGAATTCGCGCGCGACATGCTCGACTGCTTCTTCGTCCCGCTGATGGCCGAGGGCGGGAAGACTCCGGCCCCCACATCCCGCATCTCCCCAAGTTTCCTCACCTCCCGTTCCCGTTGCGACGACCACGCCCCATCTCCAACCCGCATCGAGACACTACGAAAGCAGATCCTGCAGCGCGAGGACGGGCGGTGCGTCATCACCGGGTGGCTAGACGAGGGCGTGAACCGGATACGCCGTGCGGCGGGGGTACAAAGCGCCACCACCGCTGTCGTCGAGGCGGCACATGTCCTCCCGCACTCGCTAAATTCTAGACACGGCCAACTTACGGATGAGAAGGCGTTTGTGTGGCGCGTGCTGGACATGTTTGATCCCGGAGTGCGGGTGATGCTGGACGGCGCGCTGATCGATCATCCGCGCAATGCGCTGCTGCTGCAGAGTGAGTTGCATGTGTTGTTTGGGCAGTTACAGTGGTGGCTTGAGGCTGTGCCTGTGAGTTCCTCGGGATGTAGGGGCGGCGTATGCTGACGGGAATAGGGAGAGGTGGATACGTACACGCCGCACATGTCACGGCGGTTTTCGCACCATCTGGGTTCGCAGCTTGCGCTGGAGAAGCGGGTTGTTTTTGTGGCAAGAGTGGGGGTGGAGGTGCCGGATCCAAGGTTGATAAAGCTTCATGCGGCGTGCGCTAAGATTTTGGATTTGAGTGGGGCGGCGGAGTATGTGGAGGGGGTGTTTTGGGATGCGAAGATGCTCGAGGAACAGTGTACGTTGGAGAGTGATGGGAGTAGTAATTTGTATGCGTTGCTGTGTATGAAGGGGTTGGGGATTAGTGTGAGGTAGATTTCTACTCTGCGTCTCGAAATGATTGAGGTCGATATCTAAATCGTCGCTATTGCTAATTCTCGTATACTTTCGACAAGCATGGGGTTCAGTCTGTTCTAATTTCTGTAGGGCGGGTTTCGAGTGCGGTCATCACGTGGCGTTGGGTTAGGGTTGAGCGGCAGAGCCGCAGTCACTCTACATCTTGTGTACGTGTCAAATAGATGAATAGACAAGTCAATATACGCATCACCAATTTGGCAGCTGCACTATAAGTCGACGTACGCTTCCTTCTGCGCCAGGATTGGTCCAACAGGTTATGAGCCCGGTCGCATCGTATTTTTGGTAATTACGAATCGCGACTTACGGAGGAACGCGACATTCGGAGACGCGTCTTGATGACCAGCGGAGTATAATTGACAACTTTGACATTGACATCCTCACGATGACTTCTACCGCCATATCGATTGCGAAGTTCAATGGGTCGAACTACAAGCAATGGTCAGGGGAGATGGCGCTTCTCTCGGAGCAGAAGCAGGTCTACAGTATAGTCACAGGGGAGGATGAGCGGCCCGAGGATCCGGCGGAGGATGCTACCGCAACGGAGAAATTGGCACATCGGGCTGCAGTCAAAGACTGGGTAAAACAACATGGTACTGCGCGATCGACGATCCTGCTCGGCATGGAGCCGCGGCTGCAGGCATCATACATGAAGATCACGGAAGCGTGGACACTTTGGGAGAAACTGGCAACCACATACAAGTCTAAGTTGAAGTTCAACGTCTTTCAGATCAGGGAGGAGCTTGTAGGGATAAGGCTCAAGGATTGTGACAATGTTGACCTTTATGCTTTACGGATCGACCAGAAGGTGAAGGACTACAATCTATGTTCCGAGCCCTTGACTTCGGATGCGACGACTCGGACCTTGGCAAAGATGACCGACGAAGAGCATGTGTTTTAACTCCTGCGCGGTATATCGAGGAATGATGATTGGCAGTTCTTTCTTGAGTTGATGATGGACAAGAACGCGACGGCAACACTCACTCCCGATGACATTGTGATCAAGTTGGTCGAGAAGGAGGCGACGATCAAGCATGACACCGGCCTAGGGCAGGAAGCCTTACTGTTCGCAAAAGGAAACGGCAATGGAAATGCCAAAGGAAATGCCAAAGGAAATGCCAAAGGAAATGCCAAAGGGAGGAAGAGCGGGAGAGGTGATGAGAGTGACGAGGATCAGGGCGACAGGAAAAGTCAAACGACCTGTTTCTATTGCCATAAGGAAGGGCATAAGGTTTGGAACTGCCCGAGCATGAAATGTGGTGATTCTCCCGTCACGAAGGAAAGCACCGAGACCGCGGCCAAGGCCAAGGATGATACGATCACCGCCGCCACCAGGGATTCGGCGGAGATGACGACTACGATCGGAAACTACTGGGTGACAGATACCGGCGGAAAAATGGCCCCATCGAAGGAGAGTTGGTACTTGGATTGTGCATCCACCTCTCACGTTTGTGGAGACCGAAGGAAGTTCGCTCGGTATACGGGATTCACTAAGAGAGACTAGCGGGAGATTCGCGATTTCGCTGGGAGGGTAGCGGGCAAGGCTGTAGGACAGGGAGATCTTCGATTGAAGTTTCGCCTACCTGGAAATCGTGACCATGAAGTAGTTGTGAGGGATGTTCTGCATGTGAATGGAGCACACAACTCGCTCTCCCAATCAAGGCTTATGGAAAGGGGATTACAGATTGTCCCCATCAATGGTTTCCATCAGCAACGACCCTAATTTCCGTCTGAAACACCCGGGTGTTCCGGACGGCTCAGACGGCTCTGACGGAACCTCGTACGCTCTCACGGAGAATTTCACGCTAACCGTCACCCAGGCGACGCCTCGCGTTGCATATGTACCTCTTTTACTTTGTGGTGACGTATACGCATCATCTGAACGACACGTGTGTTACACTCTTCGCAGGGGCTGCAGTTATGCTGAAGTCGTTTACACAACGCCTGGTTATCGACGACAAGCCTGGGAGCACCTGGGTGCACTGGCGACATGTCTGGGAGCACCTCGATTCACAGTCATGTATTCAGTTTGTATTCTCATCTATGTATCTATGTATCTATATAGCTACCCATCGACACACGCTATATCTGGACTGGCTGCGGTCTGCCGAATATATACTCCCCGTCACCCTGTCCA
>Ga0307512_10002586_pt1 | contig 22491 bp, 20 predicted proteins | sample 14_EM_MG_FD_200267 | JGI IMG/M metagenome (GOLD analysis project Ga0307512, IMG submission 200267) | Populus trichocarpa ectomycorrhiza microbial communities from riparian zone in the Pacific Northwest, United States - 14_EM | ecosystem: Host-associated > Plants > Roots > Unclassified | place...
TGGCGCTCACCACAATACCAGAAAACTCGGGTAACTTGGATCCGGTCTCGAAATTTGTACAAGTGAGAAAAGCACCGGCAGCCGTTGCTTTGCAAGTTTTCAGCGTGGGATATATTGTCGGCTGCGCGCACGTAATTCCAGAGATAGCTACTACTTGTAAGACTGGAGACGGACGGAACGAGTGATGGATTGTCAATAGCCACATAGATCTGGCGACTTGGAATGATGTGTATAATTAGTAAAGAGAATTGCATTTTGCGCGCAGGTAGAAGGAACGCGAGGAGAGATATTCGCAGCGTCACCCATCGCATTGCAATCCCGATGCAAGAGCGTACCCAATGAACCCATTCTGACATATTGTCACAGTTGGCCACAACGCCAGAGTGATCGTTTAAAATAGGAGACCGACAGAACGGGAAGAGACAGTGAAACAGTGATCGGAGGGCGATATACAACGCGACGCGTTGTATTGATGCCGGGTGCGTAGTACTCCGCCACCGGCGTGTCTCTGACGGCTCTGACGGAGTGCGTCCACTCTGACGGAGCCATTCCGCCCGAACGGAATATTTTTTTGCTGATGAGCCGAATGGCCTCTAGCACAATGAAGAATGTACCACCATTCTCTGCATGAAAGTTAAAAACCAAAATGTGCCCAGGCATACAGCCAAAAGTCACACCATACACTGCACCACTAATAAAGATCTCATTAGCTCCTTTATTAGACTGTCTCTTGGTCTCATCAACTTTAAAGGTCAGTCACACATTTGAAATTTGTGTTGTTCAATGTTCTTCAAAATTTTTATTTTCAAACCTCCTGCTGGCCAACAACTCAATAGGTAGCATAGGGTAGGAGTACTACCTGAAAGGGCACTACATGATCAGGAATATCATCAAACATACCATGCTATTTAGGTTTGGTATGCTTGTAGGTTGCAGGTGATGCTCAGTCATCTAGAATTGACTGTGTCTAGATTAACATGTCTAGCAGAGCCCTCCAGTAATGTATTTTCAAATGGAATGATATATGAATTCTACTGCCACTTTCTGTCATAGATCTTGGCCACAGCAAGCATATGTTCAGTGCAACCAGCTTACACAGTTGTGGGAGGCACCTTGTCTGGGAAATCATAACAAATAGCCAGTAATATATATACTGATAGTGTTATCACATGAATGGATGATGATTACAAGGTAGATATTGAAGAACAGTTGATAAGGTCTTGAGTATTGAAAGACATTACAATCAATATTAATACACCCCACAAATACGACCAACTAGTTGTCTGGCTAAGTTGACAATATGATCTCATAATATAAATGGAGGCTGTTTGCTAACTTATATCACATTGCCTATTGGAAACACAGGAAGCCAACCACTTCAATGTATAAGAACAGAAGGAGAACACAATAGATAATACTATGACTAATTGTACATCATTATCCTGGCCAGAGTAGTCACTATCAGAGCTGAATAGCCACTGTTAGAGCTCATCTACAGTTCAAGCTACTGTCACAGCCATTGTCAGAGCAGAGCAACAGTCAGAACAGCTGGGCAAGCTGCTGTCAGACTATGACAATCAAGTACATTTTTACTTACAAATTGGCAGAGCCGAAGAATAACCAGCAATTGCAGAGAGAAATCATGGAGGAGTCAATGGCAGCATTAGTCATTACTATGGAGATCAGAACTTTGAAGCAACTCCACCAACTCTTGCAGCAAGAAGCCCTTCACAATTGTGTTGTAAATTGAACAGCAGAGAAGTAGAATAGCTTAGCAAAGGGTAGTTTATTGGCTGACACTGTACTTACAAGGTTTAACCCTGCTGTGCTCAGGAAAAACACTTTCCACTGCAGTAACAATTATTAGACTCTGAGAGCACTGGGCTCAATTTGTCAACAGGTTGATGTCTATAAATAAACAATCTAAAATCTACCTGCTGGGTTTAATATTTGGGAATCAAGATGAATGACTACAGAGCAAAGGTTAAACAGGGTGTAAAGATCTTAAGGGAACCACAAATGCTTCAGTGGGAGGTTCACCTTCCAATGTCAATTCTATGGTCTGACAGGACTAAACTCCACTATAGTAACCACATGCTGTTGTTGAAATATCTCAAAACTGATAGTGGCAGACTGGGAAGCTGAAGTGACTAAGTTTACTGAGTCAAATTCATATCTCCATTATGGGACATTATTCTGGGCAAGTTCATCCCATTTAGAATCTCCTCATATTATACTATCAGAAATATTTCTAATCTGTATGATGGAAACTCTCTCTCAGTGGTTCCAGCCAGAGGAAGCCGCCTGTTACAAATATTAGGGCTGTGGTGTACTTTATACAGGTATAATTGTTAATGTTCATTGGTTGAGAATAAGTGGAACCCCAATCCGCAAGATGGGAATTGTCAATTGCAGGTTGGATAGCTGGAACTCCCATCATTAGATAACACATGTGATATCCTATCTACCATGTCTCAAGCCACACTAAATATGAATATTTTGTGTAACCCTGTAGATATATCGCATCAAAGTCTTGTGCTGGATTCAGTGTTTTCTCGAAAGATCATATTGGTGGACACAATTGCTGCTGTCAGATATGCATGACTATTGTCTATATGTTAATTGCCATCCTGTTGTGGAGAGGAATAATGAATCATATACTGAACTCTGTACTGGGTTGATGTATGCTGCTGATCGGTAATTGAAAGGCCCTACCACAAACTTGCTGTTCACTGCACTAGTGTAATTTGATATTCTTATATGTTGTCCTGAGTTGGTGAAGTGGAGAAATCAACAAAGAGGACCCAACTATCAGATTATGTTATCAGACAGGATTGCTAATAAAAAACAATTATCAATTAATCTTTGGTGTCTGTATATGCACTAATCCTACAGCAAACAATGGTAAAATATACTTGTATGAACAAACAGAAGTTTCTTATTAGCATTTGCTGATGAATGTAATTACCAAACTTGTAATATGTAAGCAGACTGTTGTAGCTGGACAGTTCAACAATAATTTGTTAGACTGTATATGTAAGTTGCTTGGAGAGAGATTCCATAGAGTTGAATTTAAACAGGCCACAACACTGGGTAAGATAATCAGTTTTAGCCCTCAAGGGTGGTAAGTGTGCATTAGCACTATGGCACCATTGGTTGCCCATTCTTGATCGATCTGGAAATGATGTAGTGACAACCATTATTTAAATTTACATCCAGGGTGGCTGACATGGGAGGACCGAAACCGATTATGATGAGGACAGTCAATTCTCAGTGTGGCAAGCATTTACAGCAGCACATATACTAAATCCCTATGCATGGAAATGTCCAGGATGTAAGATATGACCAGAATCTTGCTGCATTCAGGATTCGTGATGCAATTAATCCTTGGCTTAAACATTATCTGTTGAATAAATTTGCAGGAAAAGCCAATAAATATTAGGTTATTCTGTGTGTATATTGTGTTGAAGTGGTGATGCTAGAGAAGCTTTATTGTATTCGATCTAAGAGGGCCACAAGACTGATATATATGGAAGTGCAAGTACGGCCAAATGCCATCAACCTGAATCAGAGTCAACAGTCATCTGTGACAATAGGAGACTTAAATGTCTCCAGCTATACAAACCATCACCGTCTCCGGCCAATCAAGGCATCGCCATCTCCGGCCATTAAAGACATCATGGTCTCCTGTTATATGTGACGCCATCATCTCTCACCATGCAAGACACAATCTCTAACCATACCAGGCTCATCTCCAGCTGATACGTGTACATGCAATACTCCCCATCTTGCTATACACAGCGGAGCAAGAAGCGAATGAAACAGATGCAATAATGTGATTCCCATAGTAACCTCAGCGAAACCATGTGAAAGTGAGCAGAAACAGTATACTACTGTAGCCTGAGGATGGCCATCTGTAGATCAACAAACAAATCCACGAATCCAAAAGAAAAGTGAAACAATCTCGAAACCAACCTGTAATCAACCTTCCATGATGGTTGAGCTTCTGCTCATGGCTTGTTCTTGATGTGAACGTGTGCCCATGATTCGCCATTGATGGGAGCTTCCGCTCTTAACTGATCATCCAGTGGAGATTTGGCTACCAGCATATTTTGTAGCCATTGTTGATCATCAGTCGTACACAGCATATCTATCCATCATGCCAGCGTCTCAGAAAGTAGTCATACTCACCATGTATTTAAGCGTCCTTGTACTCGTCCGAGCCGGAGTACTGTGCTTCCGCAAGGTCCATTGAATACCGTCATAGTTATTCACATTGGAAAGTAGATGCTTTCTTGGAAGTTTCGGAAAGCGTGTTCATGACCTTTCGGTCCACTTCTTGGTGAACATCTCTGCAAACTGATCTTTGTTGAGCAACTTGGTACACTGTTTCTCGGTGGGCAACTTGGTAGACTGCTTGTTGGTGGGCCACTCAGTGGGCATCTTGGCGGATATCTTGGATGACCTCTTGCTTTTCCCACAATTTCTTTCCTATGATCTTTTCCTCTGATCTTATCCTCCAGATTTTTCTCCCACAATGAAAGATGAAAGTCTTCTGGCAGAGGCTGATTCCAGTAGCACCGGTGTTTCAGTAAATCATAGTCAACTTCATACACTTTACCAGGCATCTTCGCAGAAGCATTGTTTGTCAGCTTCTCGGCAGGTGTCTCTGTCAGCAGCTTCAATAAAATACCCATTTGCTTCTAAGTTGTTCTTTGGGTGGCCTCTGGCGAGGTGATTCAGCATTAAGTCCAGTATGCTGTTCTGCAAGTGTTCGCAACGGTTGAGGACTGTCACACCGGGTGCGGTTCCGGGTCCAAACCAAACCGTTGCCAAATTGGCGGTCCAGGTCTTCAAGAAACTCGAACCATCCACTCAGGTACAGTTTGATGGTAAACTCTCAACCTGTCTGAATTGGGCGGGTTGTCAGCAGGTCGCCCAGCGGGTCCAGCTATAGATTTATATAAGGCTCTTGTATTTGCAGTTTGTTAATAGTATCTTATCAGAATCGCGTTTTCAGCAGCCAATAATGTGCTTTTGCATGTTGTGCAGTTTGCAGTATCGATTAATTTGGTATCTGTATTTAACCTGTGATATATGGAATTTTTGCCTATCAAGGCGGTCACCAGTACTGTTATGCGCGCGAACATCCGCGCGATGCCTTGATTACCAAATATGCCACAGCTAAAACTGTTGATGCTCCGTTCACGCTCATTTTCGGGATGCGGCAGCTAGTTTGTCGCCCTTGTTGTTGCCAGTAAAGGCTACCAATATCTGCAAAATGGATGTCTGCAACCAATCGGAACATAAATTGCGCAAAATGCCAAGCTAAAAATTGTTGACCCTCCGTTGACACTCACTCTAGGGATGGGGTGGTGACCGTGTTGCTATCTCGTTCGCCTACAAAAGCTGCCAATATGTTCGTTACGAATAACAATGACCAAGTCACTGGTGAATTAGCATACTTACAAGACCACAAATCGTTGACGCTCCGTTCACGCTCATTTGAACATATTGTCCATTCAGCATCTGCTGCCGTCAATCATTCTTTTCATCATGATTTGACCTTATTGGTTGCCTTTCTGTCCGATTCAGACTCGGCCCAGTGGCAAAGCCGAGCAGCGTAATATTCATGCACTACTCACTCTCACACGACTAAGAATGATGTATCTCGCCAAAAGATTCAATGCGTCTGCTATTCATCTGTTTATCAACCGATATTCACAAGCGACTTCTCACCATTCGCCCATAATGTATTTCTAACTGAGACTCTCTGTCAAGCTACATAAAGAAGCTGGTGAACCATTGACGCATTCTGTGCTTCTTTTTCTTCACTCCTTTATTTCTCCTCGTTTCTATTGCATTGACCCTCACCAACACCTTGTCAGCCTGTCTCTTTGACATCTGTGTTGGCTGAACCAATCCTGGAACATTTGGGGCGGCACTCACACCCGGCTGCTCTTGACATTCCGGATTGCCAAGGCCATTGTTGTGCTCTATATCAGATTCAGCGTCTGCGGGGCAATCATCTTCACTGTCGTTTGGAATGTCAAAGTCGCCATTCCAGTATACCTAATTTTCGGTGTTCAAAATGCTTCCAGGTGGGCTATCCTGGTCACTTTCAACTGGATGACGGTTGATTCTCCGGATTCGGCGGACATTAAATATTTGATTTTCTCCTCCAAGGAGGTCCTTTGGATACAAAGCTGGTGGCAAAGGTGATCTTTCTGACTATTCAAATGCAGCCGCACCATCATGTTGAAAGAGTGACCAGGTGACTTTGACGATCTCTTCTGTGTCTGAAATGTATCCAACTGCTGTCATCTGCTTGTGTTGAGCACAAGATTCTTTCTGTGTAGCACGTGGGTTCTGGCTGCCCTGCCAGATCTCCAACAAGTCGCGAACTTTAGCCATTCTGTGCAATATCCTGTCCTCCACCTCTGCCTTGAGTTCCGAGTGGTGTGCTTTGTTCATCGTATCTGATACTACGTTGTCGCCCGCCATCATCCCGTCATTGGCTCGAGCAAGCTGCCCTACAACCACTTTTGTGCAAAGGGTCTCGCCAGTGGTTTTTGACTGCCTCCAGCCAATAACACCTTGCACAAGGGAAAAACTGGCATTCCACTCCGACACCATGTGGTATGATGGAGAATGTATCGGGTGCCTGATTGGAGAGATCGGTGTATATGGAGTGCGATTGCTCTTGTTGGCACCACCAGTGGGTTATGTCCGGTAACCAAAATGTACTGCTAATCTGCATTGGGTCGGAGTGGTATTCATTGAGATTTGGAATAATTTGCCCCCATTTTGTTTGCGCTTCAGGTGGGGAATTTCATTAGAGCCTGGCAGTGGTCAATAAGACTACTGCACAATGGCTTCGTCCAGGTGTCGTCTCGGCCACATTGTTTGGCGTTACGTATTCTTCATCATCGCTGGACAAATCATATGGATCAAAGCATCATTGTCAGGATCCAGAAGCCATTGGAGAGGGGACAAATGTACTGCCCAGTAAGCTTTCGAGGTTATAGACCGGCACACGTCGATGTTGGCACAGTATTCATTCTCCACGTACGTCAGAAAGGCCTCTTGGTACTAGGTAGTATAGGATCTCTAGTCCTCAGGAATAATATCCATTCCCTTGTCCCACTTTCTAAACGATCGCAACTTGCGGAAAGGATCGAGGATATGTGCAGAAATGAGATGCAAGCCTGTTGTTGGGGTCACTTCGGGGTAGTTTTTCGACAGTTTCTGTCGAGCTAACTTCACAGCGAAGAACAAGTCTTGCTTCCATAGAGACCTCTTCTAGGGCAAAGCTTGCATCATGCCGACCATATGATTGAACATGTCATTATACACTGTGAAAACGTGACGCAATGTGTCTGTAAGCCTCTTCGACATCCACACAGTTCAATTTCAAAGTGGCCTTATGATTTCCATGACATACTTCACAGTGGTCCATTCATCGTGAGTTGTGAAAAGTGGCAGGTGATCAGTGTATGTTGGATTTTGGAGGTACTCGGGTGTGAATTCCCGTAATCAGTATGCCCGCTCGAGCAACTTGAGTGTCGGGTTCCAAAATGTCTTCACATCCAGAATCGCATGTAATGCAATGTGGAACTTCGCATTTTGACAGTCAATGAACTCGGTTCAGCGACCAGGTGTCAGCATAATCAATACTGCAAGCATTCTCTGCTATATGTAGGTCAGTTTCAGGCATTTCAAAATATCATGAAATACGTACTTTCTCAATGATCTTTGCTAAACCTGGTCTCATGGCCGACACCTTGTAGATTCGAGCATTGCCCTCTTTGCGAGGTATTTGACTCTTCCCAATGTCTATGCTTTCATTCTCTCCAAATTGCTGATCACGCTCATGAGCTTCCCAAGACTTGGTGCGGCATTTTACACCGAGACTACCAATGAATGCACCTACAGCCAGCTGTATGACGTGCCCGATGCATGGGATATGGTCCCTTGATGCAGGCCACTCGAATCCAGAGGCCTCCAGTGTCGATTGCAGCACGCGTGTCATCGCGTAATTTGAGGAAGCATTATCAGTCATAATACCAAGCAAACGGCCGTCGGTAAGCTCCAAACGATCAAGCACATCCTTCAAATGTACGGCTAGCCTTGCTCCAGTATGTTGGCCGTTGCCCGAACACCCTTACTTAGCATTTGTGAGCGGAAGAGAATAGGCGATCAACGTGATCGAAAGTGAGGTGAACCTCACGCAACGCCCAATTTTGAATCATATAGTAACCCATGACCGACATTATGCCTAGCTTGTTCTTCGATGTCCATCCGCCCAAAGCCAAACTAACTTCATATTGTGAAGCCAACTGCATTCTAATTGCATCCACGGTCAGTGCATATTCTCTGTGGCATCTGTTGCTAAGGGTAGTGGTGGACGGCAGCACTAGGTCATGACATAGTGCCGTATATGACCGTTGTAGCTCCAGATTCGATATAGCGTTCCCTGCAATATCAGCCGAAACAAATCCTAACATCAGGTAGCGATTCCACATGTCTTGGTGAAATTCAGATGTTTCAAAGTCCTTAGCTGCCAGTTTGGAACATTTTGTCTGTCATTTTGGTCAATATGGAATAACCTTGATGTCAAATATGATTTGACTCTGTGAACTCATTTATTGTTATTCCTCTACTTCCTTGCCTCTTCAGGATGGCCAAAGCTGTTCCATCGACCGTCGAACTGGTCAATTCGGTAACCTCTGACTTTGTTAACTCGTTTAACTTTGCGATGGGAGCTTTTGCCAGCAAGTGTTTCCCCATTGAGCTGGTCCCATTGTCTGATACATGGCGAAGAACTCGATGACAAACGATACATATGATGCCAGGGCTGCCGGTCTCCTCACTTCCGCAGTGTAAATTGAATCCCCATCAAGGCGCATGTCTAGAATTATTCCAGGCAATAGGTCATTTCCAGGGTTCATTCATTGAAGCCCACCAAGCATCGAAGATAATTTGTAACGTAAGGTCGCCCACATCACTAATAAAGAAACATTCATTTTTGGAGGGGATCATAACCTCGAGCAATGACGTATTCAAAGATGTTGAATCCGACATGGCTTGAGGAATTAGAATGCTGGGTAATCTGACTGGAAAGACTGCCGAAAGAAACTATACAGTAATGCAGACTGGGAGTTTTTAAATATTGACTCTACAGCTACAAACAAAAAAATTAGATCTGCAAGTTATAGCATGCATATTTGTGAAGTTGAATACAAGGTCAGATTGCAAAGACTGACTGCGTAAAACTCGATTTAGGAACAGCACAATGCGGTTCATTGCTGTGTAGCGTTCTGAGCCTCCACTAAAACTATAGACGCTCTGTGGATGCTCAATTGTAGGAGGGGGACACGATATTGTCACTTACATTGTTGCCAATCAAGGCCGCCGATAGGTTCATTGTGGGTTATGTGTGTTCCATTGCCGTTGGATCATACAAGATGCAAGATCCATAATCGTTGACACTCCGTTGACGCTCATTTTGAGACATGGTAACGGTCCTGTTGTAAGCATTTTTGCCTAGAAAGGGGGCCGACAGTTCGATTATGGATCAATGTAGTCACATAGACCCTTGATTTTCGGAGATGCAAGGCCTGAAATCGTTGATGATCCGTTGACGCTCATTTTCAGGGCATAGTGACAATGTTGTCGAAATCATTTTTGCCTAGAAAGGTGGCTGATAGAGTGATCATGGGTTAATGCCGCCCCGCAGTCCTTGCATTCCCCAAGATGTAAGGCCAGAAGTCGTTGACACTCCGTTGTCGCTCATTTTTAGGACATAGTAGCGATGTTGTCGCAACCACTTTCGCTTAGAAAGGCAGTAGATACTTTGACTATGGATTAATGTCGCCTCACAGCAATTGCATTTTCGTTGATGCATGGATAAAAATTGTTGACACTCCATTGACACTCATCTTTAGGACATAGTAGCGATATTGTCGCAATGATTTTCGCTTGCAAAGACGGCCGATAGTATGATCATTGCTTAATGTCGACGCTCAGCCATTGGAATTTCCCAGATGCAAGACCAAAAGTCATTGACGTGCCGTTGATTCTCATTTTTATGACAGAGTAGTGATGTTGTCGCAACCAGTTTTGGCTCGAAAGGCAGCCAATATTTGATTATAGATTAACAGTGGCGCACAGCCTTTGCGTGTTCTATGATGCAAAGCAACACGACCTTGATGCTCCGTCGACGCTCATTTTCAGGACAGAGTAGCGATGTTGTCGCAACGATTTGCACCTAGAAAGATGACCTATAGTATGATTTTGGCTTAATGTCGCTGCTCAGCCATTGGAATATCCCAGATGCATGGCCAAATGTCATTGACGCTCCATTGACACTCACTTTTAGGAAATAGTAGCGATGGTGTAGCAAGAATTTTTGCCTGGAAAGGGGGCCAATAGTTAGATTGGGGATCAATATTGCAACACAGCCCTTGCATTTTCTATCATGCAAGGCCGAAAGTCATTAAGGCTCCATTGACGCTCATTGTTAGGACATAGTAGTGATGTCGCCGGAACCATGTTTGCCTAGAAAGCCGGCCGATGGATCTGATTATGAATCAATGTCACCGCGCAGCCCTCAGGATTTTCCATGATGCAATGGCAAGGATTGTTCACGCTTGTATTCAGGATGTGGCAACAAGTGTGTCATTTGTCTTTTTCGCTATAACGCCCACCAATACATTGACTTTGGCAGAATGTGACAATGCCGCCCATTGATTGCCGAATGTGTAGGACTATAACTCGTTGACACTCTTTTGACGCACACATTAATCACATCGAAACTGCCTTTGTACACACAATAATTGTATGCAATGAATCATATACACATTATTGAGTTCCAATATTGTGTTTGAATGTATTATCATTTGCATCCAGGGGTTTTGTTATCTGTCAATTTCTGATCAACTGCTATCCACGCTATCTGAGTGAGAGATGACGTGGCCCTATCAGACTCCCGCGCTTTTGGCCGGCAATTTATGGCATGTGGATCATTTCACTAATTTGTGGTAACTTGAGTTCGACTTCCTCACCATTCTATATCCCGCTCCTTCTCCTCGATCTCCATGACGCACCATAAGCAATTTCAACTATCCCAACGATGTGCACATAGCCTGTGCGGAGAGTTATGCAGTTGGACGGATGGATGAATACAGCATCACGGTCATCATTCAGACAGATTCGTCCTGAGCACTGACCGCACTTTCTAGGTCACGTATGACAGCACTCAGTAAAATTTTGTAAGTGTATTTCGTCACTAATATAGCTTTGGCGTTGTCACCTAACGGTCACTTGCAGATAGAAACCGAATGTGTTGGCCGTTTTTCCTTGTGATTTGGCTTCTAGAACTTTCACATGCTGCATTTGACCCTTGCACGTGCAAAGACGAATTATCATGTCTCACAATTTGGTCACTGAAATCAAGAAAAAGCTGAAATGTAGCAAAATTGGTAAAGAACTTGCTTTGCTGCAAGATATGACATTAAAAATTACACTTTGCCTATTTATTCGTCCACTGACGCCGGAGCCGTCACCATGTCTTGGTCCGAATTCAATATCTATATGCTGAATTGCTGGAGGCTAGATGCGGGGGTAAAAGCTTGCTGGTTCAACAGGCTTTGCTTTCAGCAAAGATGACATATTGTGCTCGGCGGCGGGCTCCAGACTGGATTTGCTCGTGTTCAACTGCAGCTTCACAGAACCTAGCCTGATATGACAACTTCCTGGTCAAGAAGACCCATGCGGCATTTGCAATATTCCGTGGACAATCTCAAGACACTCCATAAACTCTCCAGATGTTGTCCGTGCAGGTGCCTCAGCGTCGTCATCTGTTTGTGGTTGCACAATGGCCGAAACCCGCAATTCAGATTCACCGTACATGTCATCGATTCCACAAAAGTAGTCGGCTGCATCCTCCCATCCGGGTTGAGACAATTCATCAAGCTTCAGCTGCTTCGGCCGAAACCTCTGCATGCGCTGCGGTACCGTTTTGGTGACTGTGCCGATCACCCAGCCGGGTACGTCATCTTCGCTCAGCTTCCCGTGCTCTGTCTCTTCATCACCCTCATCTTCCCCATCCCCCCGATCGTCGGAACTTGCAAGATCACTCAGACTGTCTCCGATGGCACCCACCATCTGCTCAAAATACTTTTTGGGCTCTCTGTTTGTCAATTCCGCGATTTAAGCATGATTCATATCTTCCTGCTCTTGATGAACCGCTGCCTCTGCATCTTCAACATGCTTTCTTGCCCAGGCGGTTTCTCTCTCAACATAATCTTCAATCCATTTGTCTTTCTCTTCATTGCTTAGGAAATGAGTTTTTTATTGTTTCTCTGCCGCAAGGTTCTTTTTGGATCGCAAGCTACACAATGCCCCAAGGGCTCGGACTCTTGCTGCCTCCAAGCCGCTCTTGCCTTCATTTGCTTGATGACGTCGTTGGGAAGACCCCTTTGTCGATTTGCCGCATCTGCCCGCCGGAAGTGGCGAAAAGTCTTTTCTTGCAGCATTGACCATTGTAGTAAGTATTCACTTTGTTGTTGGGCAAGATGTTGCATGTTGCCAGATATAGACAATATGGAGGCAAGCTGCGTCTTGTATGTCAAGGTCAGTACGTTTACTCATCTAGAACAAAGCAAAACCTCCCTTCAGACTGACAATGAATCGGGAATAGTTAGGCTAAATGTACCCATGACTTGATTGTTAGCGTCAGTTACATGTATTATCCCAGGGAGTCTTTGAGACAAACATCAGCAGATGTCCTTTCCGTCGGACAATGTCCTATATATAGCTGACAATCATGCGATTGCGGCTGTCGAACACCACAATGTATCCCTGTTAACATACAAACAACAACGGACTGACATATTGCACATCGCAGGGCTGTGTGAAACCCCTGCAACTTGCAGCAATATGCAGCAGAATTCATCTTGAGTATAATGAACATGTTGGCAGCTAATTATTACATTATGACGTGAAGCTAAGTATATAATCCTCAGAACTTCCCACTTCTTTTCGGAATCATCTTCCTCTTCCATTCCACACCAGAAAGTCATGGATACACAACCACCTCAGCCAGGTCCGAGCGGATCCAAATCCATCCGATTGGCAGGCTCTTTGTCTAATACATCACTTATCGGCACACAGCAAGAACGCAGACACCAGTTAGTCCACCGCTACACTGCTAATGAAGCCACCAAACATATGACCCAGTATGCACATTGAAAAATCGTCCGTACGACTGGAAGCAGCACAAATCAGAAGCAGCATGCTTTTGGATGAGAGTATATCCATACCATGGTAAACGGCCGTCAACTGACCGTATACTGTACAGTGGGTGTACGGCGAGAGCTACGTGACCAATTCATTGCTGCCCGTAACGGGAAGCCTCCATGGTCGACCAAGGCATTTGTCCTCACAGTCCACGAAATGGAACCTCATGATGAGGTAAGCTCTGGGAATTTCGCGGATGAATTTGTTGAGAAGCATCCCCGAGAGTGGATGAAACAGGCTATAATCGCCCTAGAGGAGGCTACGGAAGCATATATGGTTAAGGTAATAGCCGCATCTCATTGTTTGAAGCAGCAACTAATTTCTTGTAGGTTATCATCATGTCTGCTACGATGGCAAGGCAGGGAGATTGTGTAAAGCTGGTACAGTTCGACAAGCACCTGGCCTGGAACATAGCCAAAATGGCTAAATAACGGTTTGTGCGCGCCGCAAGCGAGGAATCGCAATATCTGCTCAAGAAACCTCGCGCCAAGGTCAAAGAAGAGAAGCAGCTGGGTGTTGAGTTTCCTGGGCATGAGAAGGAGAAGGCTGTGATAGAAAGACACCCGGCTATGCTTGGTCAAAACCACACGCCCGGATGCCTTCCTTGCCACAATGGCAACGCCAAAAAATCCCCAGACACTGGAGACGCAAAGGACCAGGTGCACCTCCCTGCAACCGACGCTGACAGCAGACGCCAGAGCTGACTCCAGAGACAACTCCACAGCCGACATCAACTCTGCCCAGAACAACACCTGCCGTAACTGGTAACACTTCCGGTACTCACCGACTTGATATCATCAATTTGCCCGCCGGATATGCATATTCGCACACATCTCTTCCATGTGCTGAATCATCTACCTTCGATACATCTGCCCAGGATAGCGAGCACGAGACAGATTTTCATCCAGCCATGCTGCCTGATGAAGGAACATCCACCGGTTAGTACACTATCTGCTGCGTGGTAATGCAGCTAACATTCATTTTGAAGACCAGCGCAGCTTGTTGAGTGAACCTGGCAGTCATGACTAGCATTGATCGAATGGCATCGCATTTTGGAGATTATTATTATCCTGAATTTGTGGATACTATAAAGTATATTTTAAAGAATATATTTATATGTATTATTAAAGAACAATGTAGTGATCAAGAAGAAAGTAAATGCAAACGCAAGAAAGGCTGCCAAATCAACATGAATGATAGATTATGCGAAATCGAAGAATTCAATATTGTGGATACACCTGTGTCAAAATGAATGTCAATGGAGCGCCAATGATTCTTGGTCATGTATCTTGGGAAATCTGAGGGGCAATAGGTTGCAAATTGTCATAAACGAAGTATTGGCTGCCTTTATAAGCAACCGAGAATGTGAAACACTTCCTGCCCCATCATGAAATTGAGCGTCAATGAAGCGTCAACGATTCTTGGTCATGTATCCTGGGTAATATGGGGGGTGATAGGTTGCAAATTGTCATAAATGAAGTATTGGCTGCCTTTATAGGCAAAGAGGAAGTAACACGCTCCCCACCCCATCATGAAAATAAGTGTCAATGGAGCATCAACAATTCTTGGTCATGTATCTTGGGTAATCTGCGGGGTGATACGTTGCACATAGTCATAAACTATGGATTGGCTGCCTTTATAGGCAAAATAGAATGTGAAATGCTCCCTGCCCCATCTTCAAAATGAGCGTCAATGGAGTGTCAACGATTGTTGGCCTTCTATTATCATTGATTACACTGCGCTGTGGCCGTTATTGTCTATATACATGGTTTGACTGTTTCGCTACACCAAACGGCTCACAAATACTTAGTAGTAGCTCTGTTGATGAAATGAGTCGTTACTGTCCCGGAGGTTATGGCGGGAATATTCCGTACATATCCCCCCATTAAGGCTGCCATATTCTTGTTCATGGATGCATGTGATCAAGCGCCACTTATATTACTGAAGATGCAAGACCCAGAATCGTTGACGCTCCGTTGACGCTCATTTTCAAGATGGGGTAGGGAGCGTTTCGCTTGCTTGTTTTGCAATAAAGGTGGCCAATACTTTGTTTATGACTGTATTTGACCTGTCACACCCCCAGATTACCCAAGATACATGACCAACAATTGTTGACACTCCATTGAGGCTCATTTTGATGATGTGGTAGGGCACATGTGTCTATTCGGTTTGATTAATAACGCGGCCAATACATTGAACATGGACTGTGATGTACCAATGTCAATATTCTATGATCAACAGTGGCATATCTGAATGCGACCAGATATGTGCAATCCGATATGCGGAACTGGAGATTGGAACCGACCTGTCTAGCCAAACCCGGCTAAACCCATGGGTTGGCGGGTATCCGTCTGTGTCTGGCCCACCAATAGTCTGTCGGTAGGGTTTCTGGACATGTCTGGAACCCAACTGACCCGGTTTTGCGGTCCAATCCCAGGCCGCTGGTGGGTTGCCCGGACCCGTTGCTAACACTAGGTTCAGCCAAACTTTGTTGATTGTTTGGTATGCCATTCAGCCATTGTTTATCGATTCTTTTGTAGACGAATCATGAAATATGTCCAGCAGTAGCTTTTCACAGTTGGGCATCATGAAATCTTCCTATCCGATATCCATGTGGGGTTATTCCATAGTGATCACTGTCGATGTGATATCGCGGGAATGATGCTTTGCGGTCATTTTCGATCTCTGTCAGGACTTATATGGTAGCCATTCCACAGTTGTGTGGTACCTCATATGGAACTGCTTCGGTAGTCAAATTTGCACTTGTCTGTAATCATCATATGACAAAACTTATAGTGATATGAGGGAGTGGTAGGAATTTGCATAACATTCGTTTAACCACATAGGGCACATGCAACATCCATTTGGTTACCTTCATTGTTGATGTATGTAGTTTTCTGTCTATTGCAATTGCTGTAATCATAGCATGCTATATACATGGGTATATTGAGCAGATTTCATCCACCCACAGTATCATCAGAATACGATCATTGGGGGTTTGTTCATGTCTGATTTCTGGGTTTGATTGATACTGTATGTTGCTTTCTTGAGTCTACGGAAGATTGCAGATGCATTGGTGCCTTCTGGCAGTGTCATGTGAAGATTGTCATCAACTTTGTGGTTGGGAGATACAGTTGGGGGCAGAAAGGCAAACAAGTGTATTCACACAATTGAGTGGATTGGCGGGAAGATAGACATTGCTCGCTTGGACAAAGAATAGACAATCGTCACTTCACACAACTATAGCTAACTTTTCAATCAGTGTATAAGTCATTCTGTGGTATATGTGGTTTTAGCTTGCCAACTTTGATCAAGTTTGATGTGAGTAAATATCATATCATATCTTCCACCAAGGCCTGGAGCGGTCTGAGTTATGGCTTGTAGTGGTAGTGGGCATGGTCTGTGTTCAATAGTATTGACTTCTTCGTCATGGCTGCAGTTTGGCAGGGTGTATCATTTATGCAGTGGAGATGTGGAGTTTAAATGTCAGTTTCTCCAGACACTGATAGTACAACCTCCTTGTTAGAATGATGTGATCTCACACCAGTACACGTAAGGAGACTGCGACAGCTTGTCAGTATCAGGCACAGAATTGTGGCTATCTGCATTGTCATTCTCAGTACGGCCATGAGTACTACATCTGTAGCCTACACCCATTCCACTGTTTTCTCTGTGGATAAGGAGAAGTCTATCTCCACCCGTTTCATTGCCTTGAACTCAGAGAAGTCCATCTCCGAAATCTGTGCAGTGATTGCGAAAACTATCTCCACCTATTCTCTGGTCAGTTGATCCTTATCATTGATAACTGGCTGTGTCTGAATTGCTGTAGGTGGTAACCAGAAGCTTGGTGATCAGTGCTTGGTAGCTATCACATTTTTCGCATTGTTTGATCGCTTTTCCATCAAACACAGTGGGTGAGTGTGAATATATCACCTTTCCACAGACTTTGTCCGGATCATTTGTTGGGTGAATCAGTGATCGTTCAAAGGGCGTGGTAGTCAGCTTGACTGCCATCATGTTTGTATCTGGTGATTAGAGGCTGTATATGGGTAGGATGCATATGCATAGGTGAATTGTAGGCTTGGTGATTGGTGCCAGTGTACTTGTAGATGGTATTGGAGGTATCATAGTGCATGTATTGGGTATGTGGTCTGAATGCTGAATGTTGTATATGACCAGCTGATGTATTGTTGCTTGTTACTGGGAGTGATATGGAGGTAATCAATTGCACGCAGTTCTAGGCACAACTCTCTGCAGGTTGGATTCTCAGTTGGATAGGTTTCAGTATGGTATCTTGATTGTTGTTGAAGGCTGAAGTGGGCATGGCAAATATGTAAATGTAGTAGATGTGTGAAGGAGGTAATGATGGTGTTGAGATTGCATGTATGTATGTAGCTGTTGCTATGGTAACAAACAGGGATAGTCATCAGTGGATTATGGTTTTTGAGGTTCTTGATTGTAAGATATAAAGAGAGTATTTATATTAATGATTGCAGTGGATGCTGGGCTCAGAATGTAATGAAATAGTGATGCTAGAGAAGCTTGATTTTATTCTATCAAAGAGGGCAATAAGGCCAATATATATGAAATTGCAAGTACAGCTGAATGCAATCAGCCCATATCAGAGGCAACAGTGATCTTCAGCCATACCATACCTCACCATCTCCGGCCATACTTACCATCACCATCTTCAGCCATACTAGATATCATCGTGTCCAGCCATACAAGACATCAGCATCTCCGGCCATACAAGACATTACTATCTCTGGCCACACATGACACCATCAACTCTGGCTATACAAGATACCATTTCCGGCCATACAAGGCTCATCTCCAGCTGAGACCAGTGTATGCAATACATTGGCTACTTACCGAGTTCCTCATTAAATACATTTGCACTACTTTCACATCCCCACCTTCCATGACTCAGATCGACCCTGATAATTAAAACCAACATTTCACACTGTCAGGGAAACTGCATCTGAATATGATACTATGTGTATATTGTACTGCTGCCATTTAGAATACAAGTATTCAGCTATCTATTGCTCTATTTGTGCTTATAAATGTGCCTCCTTAAAGAAGAAATTTATCAGATGCAGACAGGTGAAAGTCTTGGTGTTGATCTATCTGTCAAGTATTGAGGACTTGAATCTACATTATGATTGCCAATTGTCTATAAGAGTAGAACTGAGTAAAAATTGGTGAAAAGAATATCAGATACAATAACATGTGCAGTGGATTGGCCAGCAGGAAACATGACTCACAACTCAAGTAAGTAACCTGGCGGCAATCTAACAATTAATTCATATTATTCATTGTACATATCAATCACTAATGCTATATATGCTTGGGAATCACCAGAACATTGCTAGCCAGAAGATTAAGCTTGATGCTGTTCAAGTAAAAGATATCTTAATTTGAATGATTTCACCCCAGATACTCCAGTCTGATGTAATAGATCAATATAACAATATAAGGGCCACTAGTTAATTTTCAATCTTTCAATACTTCCCACTTTAGACTCTGCTCCCATAGTCTCAGAGGTTGCTGCTTGGGTGAGTGGGGATATTTGGATATCTGGGTTTGTATGGGGTTTCAGATATCTCTGTGTCTCCAGATATGTTTTTATTTCCAGAATTTATTCCATTTCCAAGTACATTTGGATGTCCAAGTACAGTTGGGGAACCGAGTTTGTGTTGGCATTCAGTATTATTTGAATTCTGGGTTTGTGCAGGTTTTAACAACAGTTTTTGATTCCGGAAATATTTTCATGGCCACACTTTTCTGGGTTTCTGAGAGTATATCAATTTCAAAGTTTGTTCGGGTTTTCAGGGTTACTGGAATTTTGAGATTCTGTAGAGTTTCTGAGTTTGTGAAGATGAATGGATGTGATAGGTTATGCATGAATATTTGAATTGCGGAGTTGGTCGGTAACTCTGGATATATTTGGGTTCATGGGTAAGTTTACATTCAAGGGTGGATATCAGTTGCCAAATTTGCTTTTATTTGCTGATTTGTTTTGCTTTCCACAATTGTTTCTGTGTCTATATTTGTTTGTGTTGCTGGGTTTGTTTGGATTGCCAAGTTTATCTTAATTCATGTTACCAACTGGGTGTTCGGTGTCATTTGGATTGCAGGGTTAGCTCCTGTGGGTATTCGGATTTGTTGGGTTTTTTGGATTTGTTTTGGTTTCTGGGTTTTTTTTGTATTCCAAGGTGTGTTTCAGTTTCTGGGTTTATTTATGTTTTCAGGTATGTTTTTGTTTCCAGGATAAACCACTTTGGTATCTATATTCTGTTTGATTTCCAACGTAGCTCTCTGGGATATCTAGATTTATTTTAGTTTCCAGATTCACTCTACTGGCTTTTTGTTGTCATTTGAGTTATCTCATATTTGGGTCTATTTGGAGCAGTTCTAGGTGTACAGAGAAGTTCTAACTTTAAATACCAAGCTGAGTGCATACCACTCTAACAGCAGCTATTCCAACAGCAGCCACTCTGTCAGCAGCCACTCTGACAGCAGTTACTCTGATACCTGCCAGTCAGACAGCAGTCACTCTGATAGCAGTCACTGTGCCTGCAGTCACTCTGATAGCAGCCACTCTGGCAGAAACTCACTGATTGAAACCCTCTGACAACAACTGTAAAAACTACTCTGTCAACTACTCTAAGAGAGACTTTCCAAACAGCTTGCCATAACTATGCTTGGTGGACAAAATATCTTCATTATTGAACAATCTGAATTTTGTTCTAGTCAGAGGTATTTTAGCATATCTCCCAGGAAGTACTCTACACAGAACGTAATGCACAATAGTTGTGGTATTCAATACACCCATATTGAAGGGACTCCATGATGTTCCACTGAATTGGGAACTCATAATAACAATAAATGCCAAGACTAGCCTTTGCAGATCTAGATATATAAACACAATTAATATGTATTGTGGAAGCACAAGCAGTCTATCCAATGAGGTATTCATGCTACCCAGTTGTAGGCTCATGTGTGTTGTTAGTGAATATTAGCATTACAGATATAAGAGACAATAACAGCGCAACATACGAAATTTTTGTTGATTTCTACTATAGATTGTACTGAGCACTTTTTTGATGAGCTGGGCAATTGAGCTAAGATGTGAAGTAGCAGCAGCACTCTGAATCTTGCAAACATATATTTGTATTATTAGATGGACTCTGCTTGAGGCTATGGAACATGTGGCCATTCATGGCAGGCATTATAGGGTAGTTTGGTAGAGAGATTCATAGGTACAGAACGGAAATCTGTGATGAATTAAAGTCCAAATTCATGTTCCTTTGATGGTATTACCACAGTACTCCACAATCAATGTATATATACCATACACTTCCGATCTCAAGATGTCAATATCAGTAGAAGTCAAACTGAATTCCTGGCCTACACAGTACACAACAATTGTTCAGTGACATTGATTTGTTCCGCCAATATCCAGGAAACACAGTAATGTAGAATAGGTCTGTGACATTGATTACTCGATGTCAATAGCATACAGAGCCAAGTAGTAAGTAAAATCTGCTATACCAGTATAACTTGGGTCTGACATAGTCTCTCTGCCAGCATCATGCTGACACGGTCTCTCTGCAATTGTAACTCTGAAAAGGTCACTCTGCCATTGCCACTTTGAGAAGGTCACTCTGCATTATCACTCTAACAAGGTCGCTGTAATAAGGTCGTTCAGACAAGGTCCCTGTGTTAGGTTGACTCTGACATGGTTACTCTGACATGGTTACTGTGATAAGATTACTGTGATATGATCACTCTGACAAGGTCCGTGTGATAAGGTTACAGTGACTGCAACACTCTTACAGATTGCTCCGACAGGTTGCTTTGAAATCTTACTCTGATACATACATTCTACTCTAACAAGCAGAGTATCAGGTTTGAATAGCTGACACAAGATATATACACCACATTAGATCACAGAATACCAGTGGTCATGACTGATTGATATTTTACTAAAGATTATATAATATTTTCAGATAACATGCTGAGTGTATACCACAAATCTACTGCTGTACCTTGCAAATTGTAACCGAATTCTCATAGTACACTCAATCTGAAATACTTTCAGTTATCTCAAGTAATTCTATGGCATTCATTGTTGACACTCTATCATGTATGCAATGGCTATACCCCTCAGCAGTACATATAAATGAGTTTAGAGATTCTGCTCAGAATATAACCAGTTCCCAGAGTCCAACTAGCACCTTCACAGCTGCCCATGTTGGGATTTGGTGGTCTAAATACCCATATGAAATATAACCTACATCAACAACCACCTGTGAACATATATGTTGTCCCATACATAACCGAGTATGTTACCTTCTAACAGTCCTTAAGTATCAACTAGCACACAGTGGATAGCTGCATAGTAAATCCCATTGACCTCTAACTAAGTGCAGTATCAGTATGCGATACAACATACAATTCTATACTCATGTCATAGGACCTTTATGTTGTTCAACCTGAGGTCAGGTCAGGATGCATGGCACTGGGAGCTCTGGTGTGGATTATCAGGCTGGTCTTGTAGGAGCAAACTATTGACAATAGTGTCTGCCCCTTTGACTTGCATAATAGTTTTAACTATACTGTACCATATTGAAATTTATTGATAATGTGGGATTTCAAGTGTGAGATTAAAGAGTGGTTGGGTGTGAAGTGTCTGATGGTTTGGCCCAATGTAAGTGTGGGTGGGGAAGAAGATGGTAAGAAAGATTGGCAGATTACTGAGCAATAGCAATGTGGTATAATATCTGTTCTTCTGTATGAAACCAATAACTGACTCTGATCATGGGAAAGTCAAGTATAAGTTTGACTTGAACTTGAGAGATCCATAGTAATGTAATTTACCGTGTAACCGTCCACGACCGGGTAACCGCTCAAGCATGTGTACACAACTCACGAGCCTCCAATGACATCCAAAGACACTATACCAAACCTTGCAAATATTAGTAACTAATTTCCAACCTATTTTCATGCTTTTCAAAGATTTTGGAGGTATTTGAAGATAGTGGAGGACTAATAGTAACCAAAGGTTGTGTATGTTGCAGTGTAAATATATACTTTGATAAACTATTTTGTAAATTTAATAGCCTGTTCTGTTTTTATTACTTGGTACATAATCTGTGTGTCTTGTTATACATTTAAGGTATA
>Ga0307512_10002587_pt1 | contig 22481 bp, 19 predicted proteins | sample 14_EM_MG_FD_200267 | JGI IMG/M metagenome (GOLD analysis project Ga0307512, IMG submission 200267) | Populus trichocarpa ectomycorrhiza microbial communities from riparian zone in the Pacific Northwest, United States - 14_EM | ecosystem: Host-associated > Plants > Roots > Unclassified | place...
AGCTTGCTGAGTTTTAAAGATATCAAAAATCGGAGACCGCCAAAAGATGCGCTGTCTGCAGCTGCACATTTCATGTACCAAACACTAAATTATCGGATGAATATTCGTGGACTCAATTGAGGGAACCGTTTGGCACAAACCCGGACCGAACCGGCCAGGTCCGGGTTTTCATGGAACCGCTATAATAGAAACGGTCCGAAAACGGAACCGTTGCTAACACTAGCGCCGGAGGGCATCAATTACTCCAACTGCCATGCCGGGTACAAGCAGTCGTAAAACACCAGCACCCAGCGGAATCATACAGATGGACTCAACGCGACGCGTTGTATCCAGCCCGGCTTCCAGCATTGCTAGCACTCCCACTCCTCTCTGCAGTCTTGAAAACCTGCCTACCCCCATCCTTGATCTAGAAGCCCGGGCGATCATTAGAAATCCACTTCGACCGCGAGCTACAGACGGCAATCAGAGACAGAGGCAGTGGCAATTGCAAACACAGGCGGTGTCTAGACCTCGATCTGTGGTCTCCGGCAGTGGCAGCATCCATCGATTTGGTCACTCCGACATGACCCATCTTGTATTTGCAATGGGCAGGCTCCTGGAGCTCTTCATGCCGTAGAGACGGCCGTTTAAGAGTGCGAGCGACTTCGAGCCGGTAGGTGATGAAACGCGACGTGTTGCGAAAGGATTAGTTGATGCCCCACCCTGGCAGATATTAGAGACGTACGGGAACACCGCAATGCAGCAAAACAACATTTCGTCCATAGCATTTGAGGCACGCACAAAGGAGATCTTGAAAAACGTATGCAGAAGCAATGGCCCACGTTGGATGTTACACGCTCAAACCTGTACCAGGTTCATGCACAAGTTGATAATGTTAAATCCCATTTTATTCACTCAGCAAGGGACAATATAGCGTAGCTTTATGATCTCCACCGCATTAAATCCGGCGCAGAGCGTGTGGAATTCATTGATTCCAATTTGGCAGACGATAAGTATCATTTTCCAGTAGCAGAGCGTGTGGAAGGTGGTGTACACAGTTCAAATCCAACGCAGAGAGTGTCGAAAGCTGCTAACGAATGGCCAGCGTCCATTTCACTTCCTGGTGAAAGCAATCCCGCCTAATACCTACATCAAATATTATCATCGGGCAAATCACCACGGTATGTATGCTGATGGAATTTATATTTCCATGATTGATGACAAGGATGGTCATATACCCTCGCCACTGATCATGTTCACCTGCACCGCGTTGGGCCATGCTCTCCTGGAGTGGCAATAGAACAAAGGGGTTCATCCGAAAGCTTCCAAGTCGAAGCTGAAAGCAGACAGACCTGATCACTGGAACTATTTCAATTCCAAGAATGATGGTGGTAAGAACGCATCATGGTGCGGTGCGCAAGTTGTTAACCTCGCCTGGCGTTGCAGACACATATACATTCTCGCTGAGTACCTGGAACAAACTACCGGTCAGCTACCAACACAGGGTGTATAACAACACTCTTGCTACAGTCAAGCGTCAGATGCAGCAGGCGGAGAACCAAATGCCTGCCGTGGTGATCAGCGTGGAAGCAGTGCGTGTTGGCAATGCTATTCTTCTTGATCATTTGGCCTTCGAAGTGGCGCTTGAGGAGCCTGAGATCGGAAGCACTGACCTTAACATCCTGATAGACAACAATTGCACGGATGTCGAACTTCATTTTGCGATGCCAGGGGGCAGCAGGGATCACGAGGATGGAGGTGATGAAAGCAACCTGCGTAATGCCATCCCCACCGCCAGCCGGTGATGACGGCCCTCGACTGAACTCGACATGTGTGACCTGGGAACCAGTGATGTCGACTGCTATGAGGGCGAGGATGGCGACGATGCGGATGCGGCTGAGGGGGAAGAAGCATCGCAAGCCGATGATGGATCAGTGCAGAGTGTGGAGGTCTGACGGCACAGTAGGTGATGTCGACAGGAATGAGTGCGGATGGCAATGATGCTGATGCGGATGAGGAGGAATGAGCATCGCAAGCCAATGATGGATCAATGCAGAATGTGGAGGACTGAGGGCATAGTAGGTGATATCGACGGGTATTAGTGCGAGGATGGCGACAATGTGGATGCGGATGAGGAGGAATCAGTATCGCATGCCGATGATGGATCAACGCAGAATGTGGAGGACTGAGGGCATAGTACTCGAGAGTGTGAAAATTGGACTATATAATTCAGACTTGTGAAATACAATAAATGCGAATCGAATGCAATGGCAAGCAATGTATCGGAAGGAAAATCTCAAACCTAAACAGATATTGGGCGAGTCCGGCATCCGATACATATGAATAGCGGAATGGTAAAATGTGGCTATCAGCCGAAGAAAGGAATAAATGTCGCCAGGCGTTGTGTAAATGGCGGCAGTATAACTGCAGCCTTTGCGAAGAATGTAACCCACGTGTTGTTCTGATTGAGGGTATACCAGGCGCAAAGTAATGGAGGTAAGTATGCAACGCGATCCGTCGCCTGGGCGATGGGAAGCTTGACATTCTCCGCCAGAGGTATGTGGTTCCGCCAGAGCCGTCAGAGCCGCCCAGAAGACGCGGGTGTTCCAGACGGAAACTAGATTTGTTGCTGATGTATCGTCTGTATTTAGCTTTCGAAACAGGAACTAAACAGGCGCTCAACATCATCAAAAGCGATTTGAACTTCACGCAGTGCTCAATTTCGATTCATACAGTCGGCAATGACTGTGGGTATAGCTAGTTTGTTCGTGGATGTCCATCCATCCGATGCTAAACTAAGTTTATTTCGTATTGGCAATTGCTTCTTGATTCCATCCACACTCATTCCATGTTCACTCCGGCAAATGTTACTAAGGGTGGTCGTGGATGGTAGAACTAGGTCATGACGTAATGCCTTATATGACTGTGGTTGCTCAAGATTTGCTATTGGGTTCCATGGAATATGTGCCGAAACACAGACTGACACGAGATAGCGATTCCACATGTCTTCGTGAAATTCGGAAGTTTCAAAGTCCTTATCTCCCAGTTTAGAACGTTTTGTCTGTCATTTTGGTCAATGTGGATTCAACTGGATATCAAATGTGATTTTCCTGTGCAAACTTACTATTGTGATTCCACGACTTCCTTGCCTCTTCAGGATGGCCAAAGCTGTTTCATCCACAATCGAACAAGTCAATTCAGTGACCGCTGACTCTGTTAATTTGTGTAACTTTGTGATGTGAACTTTTGGCTGTAAGTGTTTCCCCATTGAGCTGGTCCCAAGTTCTGATGGATGGCAAAGAACTTGATGACAAACGATTCATAACATGTCAGGGCTGCCGGTCTACTCAATTCCACGGAGCAAATAGAATCGCCATGAAGGCGCATGTCTAGAATTATTCCAAGCGACTGGCCGTTTCGAGCATAGATTCATTGAAGCCCACCAAGCATCAAAGATGATTTGCAAAGTAACGTCACTCAAATCACGAACAAAGACACATTCATTTTTGGAAGAGATCATAACCTCTAGCAATGAGGTGTTCAAAGATTGTGTATACGACATGGCGGTAGAAATTCGAAAGCTGGGTACTCCAACTCGAGAGACTGCCGAAAATAACCATACAGTTAAGCAGATTGCTGGTCTGAAATATTGACTCCACAGCTACAAGTAGAATAATCAGATCAGTTAGACATTGCATGCATATTTGAGATGTTGAATACATGGACAGATTGCAACGTCTGACCGCGTAAAGTTCCATTTAGAAACAGCATACTGCAGTTTATTGCGATGTAGCGTTCAGAGCCTTGACACACCGTGGGTGCACAATTTTAGAAGGCGGATTCGATATTGACATTTGCATCTTTTCCAATCAAGGCTGCTGATACGTTCATTGTAGTTTTTCTGCATTCCATTCCGGTTATAGTATCCAAGATGCCAGAGCAAAAATCGTTGACGCTCCGTTGAGACTGATGTTGGAACATGGTTACGATCTTGTCGGAAGATTATTTCCCTAGAATGGCGGCCGGTAGTACGACTATAGATCATTGTAGATGCATAGCCTCATGATTTTCAAAGATGGAAGGCCTCAAATTGTTGACACTCCGTTGACGCTCATTTTTATGGCATAGTGACAATGTTCTCAAAAGCTTTTTTGCCCTAGAACGACGGCCGATAGTTCGATTATGTGTTGATATTGCTGCACTGCGCTGGGATTGTCCAGGATGCATTACCAAAATTTCATGACGCGCTGTTGATGCTCATTTTGAGGACATAGTAGCGATGTAGTCCCAACCGTGTTTGCCCCGAAAGGCAGCAGACAATTTGATAATGGCTTCATGTTGCCGCACAGCCCTAGGATTTTCCATATTACAATGCCAAAAGTTCTTGACGCTCTGTTGACGCTCATTTTAAGGACATAGTAGCGCTGTTTTTGCAAGAGTTTTTGCCTGGAAAGGCAGCTGATAGCGCAATTATGGTGTAACATCGCCGCACCCCCCATTCAGTTTGCAAGATGCAAGGCCAAAAGTTGTTAACGCTCTGTTGATGCTCATTTTCACGACACAGTAGGAATACTGCCACCACGATTGTTCCATAGAAAGGCGGCCGATAGTGTGATTATGACTTAGTCTTACCGCACAGCCTACTGCATGTTTCATGACGCAATGCGAAAAATCATTGACGCACCGTTGACGCTCACATTGATCACATCGAAACAGCCTTTGTATACTCGATAACTGTATCTAATGAATCAAATACACAGTTTTGACATCTATTATTGCCTTTGTATGGATTATCATTTGCATTCAGCAGTTTTGTTACCTGTCATTTTTTCATCAACTGCTATGTACGCTATCTGAGTGAGAAATGACATGGTCCTATCACATTCCTGCCCTTTCGGGCGGCAATTGACGGCATATAGATCATTTCACTAGTTTCTGGCAAATATAGCTCGACTTGCTCACCATTCCTTAACCACCCCCTTCTCCTCGATTTCCATGACGTACCACAAGCAATTTCTAATATCTCAACCATGTGCACCAGGTCTGTGCGGAGGGTTATGCAGTTGGATACATGGTGGAATATCGCATGTCGGTTGTCGTTCAGATTGATTTATCATGTGCGCTGACCACTCTTCCTATGACATGTATGTCATCACTCACTTAACTTTTGTTAGCACATTTCATCACTAATATTGCATTTGCTTTGTCATTGAACAGTCACTTGTAGAATAAAATCGAACGTGATGACCATCTTACAGCCAGATTTGGATTCTAAAACTTTCAAATGGTGCATTTGACCCTTGCACATGGACAGACGAATTATCATGTCTCACAATTTCGTAACTGAAATCAACTAAAAGTTCACATGTAGCAGAATTGGTAAACAACTTGCTTTTCACAGCGATTCGACATCAAATATTGCATTTTGCACATCTATTCTCCCGCGGAAGCACGATCCATCACCATCTCTTTGTTGCAATCCGATATCTATATCATAATTAGCTGGCGGCTATATGCAGGGGTAACAGCTTGATGGTTCCAATGCCTTCGTTTTCAGCAACGGTGAAAAATCGTGGTCTGCAGCTGGTTCACCACTTGGTATGCCTGATTTAGACTGCGGTTTCACTGAACCTAGCTCAATAAGACTACTTCCCGGTCGAGAAGTCACTTGCGGGCTTGGCGATATTCGGGGGAAAATGTCAAGACTCTCCATCAGCTCTCAAAATGTTGCTGGTGTAGGTGCCAGAGCGTCATGATTTGTTTGCAGCTGCACAACAACCGGAACACTCAATTCGGTGGTGCCATACGTCTTATCTTGTTCACCGCAGTTGTCGGCTGCATCCTCCCATCCCGGTTGAGTCACTTCGTCCAGCTTCATCTGCTTCGGTAGAAACCTCTCCATGGGCTGCTGGACCGTTTTGGTGATTGTGCCCATCACCCAGCTGGGTTTGTCATCTTCGCTCAAATTGCCCTGTTCAGTCTCTTCATCATCCTCATCTTCCCCATCCCCCTCATCGTCGGAACTTGCAAGTTCACTCAGACTGACTCCTATAGCAACCAGTGTCTCCCCAAACGTCTTTTCAGGCTCTCTCAACCTCAATCCCACTATTCCATCATGCGTCATATCCTCCTGCTCTTGTTGATCCGCTGCCTCTGCATCTTCAACTCGCTGTCTTGCCCCAGCGGTTTCTCTCTTAACATAATCCTCAATCCATTTCATTTTTTCTTCATTGCTTAAGAAGTGCGTTTCGTATTGTTTCTCCACCGCAAGCTTCTTTTTGGATCTCCAGCTGCGCAACACCCCAAGTGCTCGGACTCTCTCTGCCTCCAAGCCGCTCTTGCTTTCATTTGCTTCAGGCCGTTGTTGGGTTGACCAGTTTGTCGATTTGCTGCTTCTGCCCGCCGGAAGTCGCAAACAGTTCTTTTTCAGAGCATTGACAATTGTAGATTTTGTGGACTTTGTTGTTGTGAGAGATGTTGGATGTTGCAAGTTATGCACAATATGGACGAAAGCTGCATCTTTTATGTCAAGGTTAGTACATTTACTCATCTTGAACAAAGCAAAATCGCTCTCTTCACTGTCAATAAATGAGGAATAATGACACTAACCATACAACATGACATGATTGTTAGCGTCAGTTTCATGTAATATCCTGGGGATTATTTCAGACGAAAATCAGCAGACGTTGTTTGGCTCGAACTAGATCCTATGAGTGTCCAGCTATCTGGCGATTTCAGCGGGCGTACTCCACAATTGATCCCTGTTATCAAACCTAAATCATCAGACCGACTGATTGCAAATTGCGGGGCGGTGGGAAACTCCTGCAACTTGCAGCCATACTGAGTGGGATTCATCTTGAGCATAACGATCGTGTTGGCTGCTACTTATTCCATTCTGACATGAAGCTAACTATTTAGTCCTCAGGGCTTCTCACTTCCTCTTGTTATCATCTTCCTCTCCAATTCCACACCAGCAGATTATGGATGCACAACCACCTCCGCCAGGTGAGAGCGGATCAAATACCGGCAGATTAGCGGGCGCTACATCAAATACTGAAATTCTTGGCACACAACAAGAGTGCAGACCCAAGTTAGGTCGCCGCGATGCTGCCAAAGAAGCCACCAAACACATGACCCAGGATGCACATTTGAAGGTCGTCCGCAAGACTGGAAGCAGCAAAAACGAGGAGCAGCATGCAGTTGGATGTGAGTATAGCCTTAATGAGGCAAACGGCGGTCAATTGACCGTATTACCAACAGCGGTTGTCCGTCGCGAGCTACATAACGAATTCATTTCTGCCGGTAAGGGGAACCCTGCATGGTCGACAAAGGCATATGTCCGAACAGTCCACGAAATTGAACATCATGATGTTGTGATATCTGGGATTTTCGCTGATGAATTTCCTGATAAGCGTCCCCGTGAGTGGACGAAACAGCCTTTAGTCACCTTAGCGGTGGCTACAGCTGTGTATATGGTAGAGGTAACAGCCGAATTTCATTGTTAGAAGCATCAACTAATGTCTTGTAGGTTTTCAACATGTCTGAAACTATGGCAAGGCAAGGAGGTCGGGTACAGCTGGAACAGTCAGACATATGCCTGGCATTGAATATTGGCAGAATAGCCAAGGAAGGTATTTCTCGCGCCACAATCGAGGAAACGACATATCTCAGTAAGACACCACGCGCCGAGGTCCGAGAAGAGATGAAGTGGGGTGTTGAGTAACCTGGGCATAAAAAGGTAAAGGCTGCGATACAAAGACAACCGGCAATGGTTTGTCATAACCAAACGTCCGGATGCCTACATTGCCAAAATGGCACCGCAAAGAATCCTCGGACACGCTGGAGACGGAGAAGAACAGGTCCACCTCCCCCCGCCTGATGCAGATCACGGACTCCAGAGCCGACTCCACCTCCACCCGGCATGCCACCCGCCCCAGTTGGTGATACTTCCTCAGCTCAACCTTCTGATATCGTCAATTTGTGAGCCGGATATACTGATTCGCATACAGCTCTTCCCAGTGCGGAATTCTTCGAAGATGATTAGGATACCGAACCCGATACTAATTTTGATCCAGATATTGTGACTGATGATGGTTAGTACACTATGTATTGCGTGGTAATGCGGCTAACACTAATTTTGAATACAAAAGCAGTGAATTGAGCGAACCTGCAACTGATAACAAGCATTGACCGAAACACATGGGATTTTGGAGATAATTATTATTCAAGTTAAGGTGGCGGCTTTGCCGGCCTTTGGATGTACTGAGATAGATCATCCCAGGAATACCTTACCCCTGGCTGTGAAGTGCTTGGAGGGTACATACAGGTGGGCACACTTCCAGATATGATATCAAGTCCTGGCAGCCATTTCTCTGTGCTAGATCATGTAAAGCGAATCTAGTAACATCCATGACTTGATTTGCGTGAAAGTAAAAAGTTGAATGCACCACCTAGTCTCTCTACCAAATACCACATATATAGTGCGATGCCACCCTCCACATCAATGACTGTCTGTATCCAGGTGAATAGTCTACTAAATAGACTATCCAGCCACTCTGTTGGTTGTTCCTGTTGACAGACATTATGGTGCAGCAGAGGAATGGAGAAAGAAAGGGAGACCACAGGAGCAAAATAAGTTAGGCTCTATGACTTACTTGACTGCCAGTGATATACCCTAGAATTTTTGGTCGTAACTAAGTGAATCTAGACGGTTGAAGGGCTATCTTCAACATTACACCATACATCTTTCAGTGTTGTAAGGGAATTCTGGAGGGAGCAGCTCTAGCTCAAGAAGCATAAGTATATGGTGACAGGATTGGACAGAACACTCAGCCTTCAGGAACCACACATATTGCATGGATCAACAAAGCTCAACATAAGTACATGTAACCAAGAGCTGGAACGAATAAAGTGGGTGTTTCATTGTGTGGTACAATGATAAATCAACAAAAGTACAAATTGACTATAGCCTGCACTATGTGTACCTGCGCTCATGAACAACACATAACATGCTTCCCGTGGACCTCTGCACAATGTGCAGTCTATCGTCATCTACAGTCCATTCGGTGAAACAATATAACACTGGTGGCCAGAGATGGAGGAATACTTGTGTTGACTACATGGCTGTTATAGCAGTACGGAGTCCACTGGAGAGCCTGCTGGCATTTGAACACATTATCAGAGCCTAGTCTGAAGCCTGCTTGATATTCTGCTTGTAAGCCAGTTTTATAGCCTCCTTTAGAGCCTGATTGATGAGTGCATAACAGCGCAATGCTTGATAGCTGCAGCTGGGAGAGGCAAAGATTGTGAGGAGTTGAGTTTTCCTTGGGATACATTTGCCGAATAAAAACCTATGAGTTGTTGGAACGTTTTTCACGAATGTTGACAAACTGAATCTACTTGATTATGCGCTTCTGGTACTGTATTCACCATCACCAAACCTATCATCATCACTATCATCACCATGGCCATCATACCATTGACATCATCACTATCAGCCCTGGACTGAATGTGCACACATACACCTACAATCTGTAGGCTGCAGGCAGCAGATTTTGCTAGAACATCTGAGTCTTAAGATTGAATTTTCTACTTTAATACAGTAACTATGAGGCATTGCAAGATCTCATTATGGTGGGTACAATGAAGATATGGTTAACACTTGAATATTGATTGACGTCATGATTTCTGCTACAATATGCCCCCTAGTACTCACTACCCATGATCTGCCTCCTGGTGCCTGGTGGCTGCAACTCTTCAAGTCTCTTAATTAAATACCAAGCAGTATATATGGGAGCATATACTCAGGTGAAATTGGGAGTGTCTTGCATCAAGAGAGTAAACTTCGAAGCATAGAGCCAAGTAGGCTGGGAGTATATCATGGCCTGCGATTGAAAACATACATGACAGCATGCTTGGAAGTAAGCATGAGAGCATGTTGAGAGCCTACATAAGAGTATATATGGATGCGAGTATACCATCATCTGCAATTAGGAGTGTTGTTCAGAGCATGCTCAGAAGTGTACTTGGGAATATCCTTGGAGCCTGAGCACTCCTATCAACCTGCATGTGTACTATATTACTATAATATGCATAGTGTTAGCAACGGTTCCAACTTGCTACAACGGTTCCGGGTTAGGGTTGGAACCGGAACCGAACCGTGGCAACGGTTTTACCACATGAAAAACCCAGACCGTTGGCATTTGGGCCGGTTTCCACCTCGAAACCTGGCCTTTGCAAGCCCAGATGTTTCGCTGCAATTAAGTATTTGAGTTCTGATCGCATCATGTCATGATGTATACGCAGAGTGTGCAGTTGTAGCCGCTCTTTCACCTAACGCTGTCAGATTTCCAATCCGATCAATATTCATTGAGTCGCCGTTGAAAACCCGGGAATTTTGATGAAAATCTACGCTTATTTGACAGCCACTCAACGAATATCAGTTGGATCTCTATTCTTAAAGCGGGAGATGAAAGATCGGCTCAAACTGCACAATCTAGGTATACATCATGTCATGATATGATCAGAACTCAAATACTCAATTGGAGCCAAAAATGTAGGAACTGCAAAATGGACCTGCAGTCCGGTTCCTACCCGGCCAAAAAACACAGGGTTTCGGTTCGGTCCGGGTAACGAACCCGCCAAGACATACCAGTTCGGGTTTTTGGCCGGGTAACGACCCCAATCGGACCGAACCGCCGGCCCAAAACCGGACCACCGGCGGGTTACCCTGACCCGTTGCTAACACTAAATATGCATACAATTATGTTCGCTAAATACTACACAGTGTACTTAAGAACCCCTTGAGAGCCTACATGAGGCCATGCAATGAAGTGTATTCAGCTATATCATTGAATACAGCACAATGTGTAGTATTTAGCGAACATAATTGTATGCATATTATAGTAGAATAGTAAACATGCAGGTTGATAGGAGCTCTCACTGCCATCCGTCAAATATACGATAAATTTAGATCCAAGAAACTACTTTTGTATAGGTTATACATTATATAATATCATTTTTTTCGGTGTACCTATCTACTTCTAAGTCTTCTAAATTTATTCACTGGCAATCACCCAGTCCACCTGTGTTATCCCCGTGCACCACCATCCCCCTATTAGCTTTCCGAGCTGATATAAGCAGTCGACATATGATATGGATGTTTCCAACACCCTGTTTAGACTCAACTCCATCTTTTGCAGTGTACCCATTGTACAGGTTCCAAGCCCACTAGTATATCTCTCCAAGTCTCTGTAAGTTGGTACTATTTCAATGGCAAGTGCAATTATTGTCAGTTGAAAGGAAGCTTTCTGTGTAGCCATTTGAATTATTTGAAATCCAATGATGGCACCAAGTTTTGCTCTGATCACAACATGTTCTAGGGATATAACATCCATAAATAGGTTCTATTTCACTTCCCAAGTGCCAATTTACTCCATTGCAAATTCTCCGCATACTACTGTCAAAAAACATTATAATAATGGTATTAATCCACAACTACTCACCCAATATTAATAATATCATGAATGTCAACCTGGGATGTGAAAGCAGGTAGAGTTATATACATTTCATATATATCACACTTTGTTGTCAGAGTGCAACTTGCAGACTTAAATTGGTGGGTTGTTTTTAATTTGAGTTCGTGTGGTTTATACTTGCCACTATCAGCCACTCAGCCACTCAGCCACAGAATTCTGACCAATAAGAATCGCAAAAGACACATTCCACAAGCTTATATGAATACTATATGTATGTATTATTGAAGAACAACGTAGTGATCAAGAAGAAAGTAAATGAAAACGCCAGAAAGGCAGCTAAAACAATGTGAATGATGGACTGTGCCAAATTGAATGATTTCATATTTTGGATACAGCCATGGCAACATGAGTGTCAACAGAGTGTCAAGGATTTTTCGTCATGCGTTCTGGGAAATCACACCTCCGATAGCTTGTTGTCAGTCACAAAGGGATTCTTTCCCGCCTTTAGAGGCAAAACAGATAGCAATACCCTCCCTGCCCTATCATGAAAATGAGTGTCACCGGAGCGTCAACGATTTTTGTTCATGCGTCCTGGGAAATCACACCTCTGATAGGCTGTAGTCAGTCACAACGGAATGTTTGGCCACCCGTATAGGCCAAACAGAGAGCAATACCCTCCCTGCCCTATCATGAAAATGAGCGTCAACGGAGTGTCAACGATTTTTGGTCATGTGTCCTGGGAAATCACACCTCCGATAGGTTGTAGTCAGTCATAAAGGAATTTTTGGCTGCCTTCAATGGCAACAGATAGCAATACCCTCCCTGTCCCGTTGACGCTCATGAAAATGAGCGTCAACGGAGCGACAACGATTTTTGTGTTAGACCGAGTCTTTGTAGAGTACGTCATCACGTGGCTGTGGATTACGGCTCGCGGCTACTATATAGGCTACGTGTCATCTTAGACTTAGACTCAATCAATCAATCGTCTCGACAGGTTCGTCACAAGAGGTTATGAGCCCGGGCGCGGCCATGATCCGGACACCATTTTCGACAACTATCAAGCGGAGACAACAGTCGAATCGCGAACCTTCATACGAGCGAGGCCGCAGGGTCCCGGATGCGTTGCGAACGCATCCGGGATCAAGACACCCTATGGACTCAGGACGACGATTCCACGATGCACAGAACTCAGATGCCTCCTCTCGACGAAATCTCACACTCAACCGCTTAGAGGGCTGCGATGGCTTCGATGGCTGCGATGGCCGCGATGGCCGTGATGGCCGCGATGGCTGCGATGGCCACGGTGATGAGTTCTACGGGTATACGAGATAACGGCAACCGAACGATACGTCGACAGGACACGTTCGGGACGAGTACGGAGAGCAGTTTGGCAGGAGTTTGGGTCAGCATCGTGTCAACACCCTCGGAGGACATCGTGTCAACACCCTCGGGGGACATCGTGTCAACACCCTCGGAGGACATCGTGTCAACACCCTTGGAGGAGCTCGGGTCAACACCCTCGGAGGAGCTCGGGTCAACACCATCGGAGGAGTTCGGGTCAACATCGGCATCATTAGGATGTGTTCGAAGCGATTTCGAGAACAGGTCAACCGGTGGCAAAGCCAAGCAGATCGACATACAGTATGGTTTGGATAGTCTATGAGAAGTGGGCGGGTAATGGACCGCGGATACTTGGGAGATGTCGGCAAACACACACGAAACCCCCGGGGAGCGCTGCGGTTGGTCTGCTACAGTGCGCTGGGTATGTGATTTGCGACAGCCTCGAGAGACCGGCGGTGGCAAATGGGCCATGAATCCAAGAAGTCTGTGGACTCCTCTACTGTGAGGACGAGGAAGCTTTGTTAGCTGTACACTGTGTATTGTACCTTCTCCCTAAACCTTCAATGACAACAACCCCTCCTCCACCCGGGAGGCTGAGTACGGGGATCCACGATCTACGGGAATGAGTTTCCTAGGGCTAGCTGAGGAAGAGCGACCTACGGGGAAGCGTCTCCAATTCGAATTGCAGCTATGGAGAAGCGTCTCCAATTTCGACACCGACACCGAGACATACTCGACTACACGAGCATCCGCAACGGAACCGGCTATGATCAACACTTCCACTTCGTTTGTCGAGCGGAAGTCAACATCGCCACGGAGAAGAGTCTCCAATTTTGATACCGACACAGACTCAGCTTCGCATACGCACGCACACACTCGACTACTCGAGCATCCGCCACCGTACAACAGGTCATGAGCACTTGTGTTTAAAAAGGGAAACGACGATCAAGACTTCCACTTCGTTTGTCCAGGGGAAGTCAACATCGCCACGGAGAAGCGTCTCCAATTTCGACACCGACAGCACAACCCATGATTGGGACCGAGAGGCTGCATACGGGAATCAACAATGCTCCAGCTGGTTGGAGCAGTACCTTCGATACAGTTCTTCAATGCAATACCGATCACGATACAACAGGACTGTGTGTCACCTTCGGAGGAGCGGTTGACTGGAAGTCAAGACAGTTGAAGCCGACAACACAATCAACTACCGAGTATAAGCATTGGCCCATGATTGACGCCTCCAATGGCATGTGCGGGAGTCATTTCGGAGGAGCTCAGGGCATGGCATGGTTTGGCTTCTGTCTTCTGTCTTCTATTTGTTTTCTGTCTGTTTTTTCAATGGCTTAGTGTTGTACGGACGTGATGACGCCCTGGAGGAGTGTTAGACAGAGTCTTTGTAGAGTACGTCATCACGTGGCTGTGGATTAGGGCTCGCGGCTACTATATAGGCTATGTGTCATCTTAGACTTAGACTCAATCAATCAATCGTCTCGACAGGTTCGTCACAAGATTTTGGTCATGCGTCCTGGGAAATGACACCTCCGATAGGGTGTAGTCAGTCATAAACGAATTTTTGGCTACCTTTATAGGCAAAACAGATTGCAATACCCTCCATGCACCATCATGAAAATGAGCATCAATGGAGCGTCAATGATTGTTGGTCATGTATCATGGGTAATCTGGGGGGCAACAGGTGGCACATTGTCCTAAACTGATTATTGACTGCCTTTATAGGCAAAAGTGAAAGTGAAACGCTTCCTGCCCCATCTTGAAAATGAGCGTGAACAGAGTGTCAACAATTGTTGGCCTTCCATCATGGTTAATCACAGCACAATGTGGCGGTTATTGTCTATATACATTGTTTTGACTGTTATTATACTCTAAACGGCTCAAGAATATTCAGTGGCAACTCTGAAAATGAAATAAGTTGTTACTGTCCCGGAGGATGTGTCTAGAATATCCCGTACATATCTGCTTATAAAGGCTGTCATATCCTTCTTTATGGATGTTTCTGATCACGCACCACTCATATTACCGAAGATGCAAGACCAAATATCGTTGACGCTATGTTGACGCTCATTTCCAGGATGTGGTTAGGAGCGCGAGGATTATTCTTGTGCACATCAAGGCGGCTAATACATCGAACATGAACCGTGACGTACCAATGTCAATATATCATGATTATCAGTAGCGTATCTGAATGAGACCACAAATGTGAAACCCGAAACGCACAACCGGAGATTGCAACCGACGGGCCGAGCCAATCCCGGCGAAACCCGTGCTTCAATGGGTACAGATCCGGGTTTGGCCTGGCAAGAGTCTGCGGGGCAGGTTTTTGGACGGGTCTGGAACCGAACCGACCCCTTTTTGCAGTCACATCCCTGACAACTGGCAGGTTACCCGGACCCGTTGCTAACACTAGCGAGGTCGCCGTCCCTTGGTATGGTTGCAGAATGAAATGGTTCCAAGACTTCGACTTCATCTGCAAGCTATATCCATTTATCATGGGATAGTCGATTATCCTCCAGATCATCACAGTGACATAGGCAGATGAGTTCCACAGTATCTTTGTTTCTGATCATACTTTGAATCATGGTGTATCCAGTATTCGAACGGGTGGCATTGTCTTTGGGTCGGATTGTATCCCCACCTAGGCGTTTGAACACTAGCCATCGCTGTGGTGAAGCCAGTACCTAAATCGTGATGTAGCGTGGCTTTTCCCATCGTCCCATTTTCCTCCATGCTGCCATCAGATCTGTTGTAACAATAATTGTATGCTGGTGGAGTATACGATCCACATCACCAAACCAGAATGCCTGGACTGAGTTGTGAATTACATGGCCAACTCACCAAAGTCAGTATTCTGAGGTATTTACACAATTGATTGCCCTCCACCTGTTCTTCAGTGAGATATCTAACCAGTGTGTGATTGTTGCTTGCATTAGCCCCTACAAAGTACCCAAGTTTCTCCTCAATGCCATACTCTCACAGAACCTTCATGACAATCTCCATCATAGTTGCACCAGTGTGTGAACCTTCAAGTGTATGAAGCCCAATGACTGGGTTCATCCTGACTCCCGCTCGTCACATCAAATGGGCAATTAAACCTACAACTGGCATTCCTTGATAGGGACTAGTCCAGCCATCGCATGAACAACGAATTTGAGTTGTTGTTTGCTTGAGCTGATCTGCCACCTGGGGCATCAACGGACCGAAGCTTGCAACGAGGTGCAGTCGAAATTCGGTTGGGGACCGGGGGATTCAATTCGCATGATTCAGATACTGCCACAATGCCTGGAAGCGATTATCCGAAGTCATACTAACAGCTATATTCAAATGGATTATCCAAGCAGAAGCAAGTCATCTGCCACCTGTTGGCAAAATTGGTGCTGGTCGAACTTCTGAGCAGCGATTTTCATGCCAGTGATAATTGGTGAGGTGGAAGTCCCAAGGTCAAGATTCTTTGAATGATACTTTTTCAAATGCTGTGCAGGTTTGCCTGTGCCTCGATTACGTTGGTACTTCTTCGAGCTTGGCTTGTGAATTAGTTCTGCTGCATGTATATCAATCAAGAAATGGTAATCTTTCAGTAGGAACATTTCCAGTAATGGCTTTGTCCTACTATCAAAAGTGTACCATGTGTATGAATGGGAGAAGGCAGGCGGCTACGGGAAAGTGCTGACGATAACAATGCATTCGCAGCATTGGAAGCAGGTAATGGTGATTGAAGATTCTGATCTGGGGTCGCAGGGCAAGTAGACTGCGTCTGCACACTGGATTCAACTTAACCAGATATCTGGGAGGAATCTGGCTCTGTATCTGAGGGTAGAAAGACTATGCTAACTGTTGAGAGCAAAAGAGAAAGGATGAAGAAGCTCAATTGTCTGTCGATACAAGGGAAGGAAAACAGTAGACTTATATACAAAGAAAAGACCATACTCGGCGAAGCCGAGTATCACAACCGGAGCCCGAAGACGACCACCAGTGCCGGGGCTAGGCCACCTCCTGTGCATGGGGGCAGGCGAGGCCCATGGGGGCTACCAGCCATCGGGCCAAATCCCGTGCCAAAACTAACACTGATATCTGAAAGAGATGGAGAGGAAATTGTGTTGAGAAAGTAATGAAATACAGAATGCGATGAGGTCAAGAAGGCAGTAAGATGTAAGCGATTGGAGTCATTGGTGAAAGTGGCTCAGGATGTGTAGCACGGTTTTGATGTCTGTGTTTTCTTCAGACTGACCCGTGGTCATATATACTCAATGATTCCACCAGTCCAGCAATGGATCAGTCCAGACCGGAACCGTCCAGTCCAGTCCAGGTCCAGTCCAAGATATTTTGGTCTGGGATCGGACCGATCCCAGATGCTGACAGACTGGACTGGGGTTGGCCCGGACTGATTTCTCACGGTGTCTAGGGTTAGGGTATACTTTCCCGGATATTAGTCTTTTTATGGGGAAAATATATCTCGATGGAGCCGAATATACAGACAGCAGTGGTATAATTTCGACCCGAGTGGGTATTTGGGGGTGAGTGGTGATAAAATGTGAGGATGACTGATGCTTTTGGTAGTACTTGGCTAAAAAGCGATGTCAGAATTATATGCGTAAATGGATCGGTCCAGACCAAGCCCGTCCAGTCCAAGACTGCAAGTCTGTGGATCGGTCCAGTCCGACCTTCCCATTAGACTGGATTGGACTGAGCCCTACCGCGGACCGGGATCGACTGGACTGGTGGAATCATTGTATATACTGTGAGAATCTGTCAGCCATGTGATTTCAGAGTGTCTGGTGGCAGCTGCCAGGTGGTGACTGAGTAATCGTGTACGAGTCTACCGAGATGACTCCTCTTCTATGACTCTATTGGGTGACCCAGTGTATGACGGACTCCCAGGGGCATCGGGCAAATTCCACCCGTGTGGACTGGTCCAGTCCTAGTCCGTACCAGTCCAGCGGAAATTTGGACTGGTCTGATCCCGGTCCAAAAATCTCTTGGACTGGACTGGACTAAACCCGGACTGGTGGAATCATTGCTTGATATTCTATCCATACCACCAATGTTTGCTGGGGTTGAAAGACTCTGTTCCCAGTGCAAGATAATGCTCACAGACCGGCGAAATAGGCTGCAAATTGATTCACTGCCGTGCAATGTATGAAGTCATGGGATGGGCTTCAAATTGGACTCCCACAAGTTGTTATTACTAGAGTGCAGTTGGAGGTTGTTGAGGATGGCGAGCAACTGTATTCTGACCAACCTGGAGATGGGGATATGGATGTGGAAGTGATGTAACTTGTTGGAACATTATACATATCATGTAACTAGTTGGAAATTGTTGATATCAATCAAGTACGAATAGAGATATTGAATTGACTATAGTACAAAAGTGATTATCTAAAGAGCAAAGAGAGAGAGAAAGACAGGCAAATATATATGGGAAAGGAGAGAGCATACTCGGCGAAGCTGAGTATCACATCTGGAGAGTCGGAGACCGATGGCGGGCATCACTCCCGGGGCTTGACCTCCTCCTCGGCATGGGGGCTGGTGGCGGCCCATGGAGCTGCAAGCCACCAGTCTCATGCCCACAGCTTTAGGCTTATGGGGGCTGTAAGCCCCCAAACACCTCACAAAGCCATCGGGCCAAATTCCGTTTGACAAGTACTCGCCCGCTTGGACCGGTCCAGACTGAGCCCGTCCAGTCCAACACTAGTAGTCCGTGGTCCAGTCCAGTCTAACCATCCTGTTGGACTGGACCGGACTGAGCCCTATCTCTGACTGGGATCGTCCGGACTGGTGGAATCATTGCATAGATGCGTACGCACGCATTCGTACTTGTACTCTAATATATATGTAGCCTTGTGGCCCTTTTAGATAGGACACAATCAAGCTTCTCTACCTCTCTACTTTAAACATGAGCTTTATTTATGGGCGATGAACATAATTTCCTAACGGGTAGCTTTCTTGATAGCTTTACTTTGACGACACAATCCTCTTAGACACATGATATGTTTGTTGCATAAAAAGTTCTCAGCCTTCGTTCGGCTTACCACGCTGATAGTCATATGCGTTGCTGTTTCTATACATTGATGAGTACGTACCCATTTGTACATGGACTACCATATAGATAGTACAACAAAGCTGCTCAAACATCACATTTAACAAATTTTTAACACATTTGGGAGTATCACTTATGAACAAGATGAATCACTTATCGTACGAAAGTGGCGCTCAATGACGGGTAGCGGGTGAAAATTCGTGAATAAGTGTATGTCAGGGATCTGAACGGCCTGGGGCAGAATGTAGTCTTGTTGGCACGGGATTTGACCAGGTGGCTTTTGTGGCGTTTGGCCATAGGATGCGGGCATGAAGCCGGTGGCTTGCGGCCCCCATGGGCCGCCACCAGCCCCCATGCCGAGGAGTAGGGCTAGCCCCGGCAGTGATGCCCGGCATTGGTCTCCGGATGTGATACTCGGCTTCGCCGAGTATGCTCTCTCCTTTCCCATATATTTGCGTGTCTTTCTCTCTCTCTTTGCTCTTTAGACAATCACTTTTGTACGATAGTCAATTCAATATCTCTATTCGTACTCGATTGATCTCAACAAGTCTTTGGAACCGGATTCTGCGGTCCCATATTGAGCATCATTTCGGTTGACTAGGCCGTCTGGGGCTGCATTTCTACCCTCCTGGGGCTCTGTACAGGCATCGAAAGGGTACTGGCGCTTAACCGGGAGTCGGACTCTTGTGGTTGTGCCGAAATTGGGCTTAAAAAGTAGCCATATTTCCGCCGGTAAGCTTATAGCTCGCTGTATACTCACTGGTGGGCTTTAAGCTAGTAGCTATCGACCTTGAATCGTGCGGGGGGAGGGCCTTGAAACTTGCCGTGGTGCAGGTGGTGGGCTTGAAGATAAATCTTACTCTAAATAACATGATTTCTGCCGGTTCCCACAGTTCACCCCTGGATATTATAGTGACTAAGAGTCCTTTAGGTATATAGTCCAGGAAAAGTTTGCGCTAGCATCAAGTGGTCTAGAATTCTGCCCCAAAAACCGTAGTCCAGTCACAATCGAAACGTTGCCTGGACGAGACAGCTATGCGGATGGCTGCCTGCAGGTGTTTGTTTGTAGAGACCTGGCTGTTGAACGCAAAAGAGAAAGGATGAAGAAGCTCAATTGTCTGTCGATCCAAAGAGAAGGAAAAACTATGGACTTATACATGAAAGAGAGAGAACGAAAACCCAATGCCGACTGCCAAAGCTGGAGCCCAATGCCGAGTACCAGTGCCGAGCCCTCCTCCTCGCCATGGGGGCAGGCGAGGCCGATGGGGGCAGGCGAGACTGGTGGGGGCAGGCGAGGCCAATGGGGGCCGTAAGCCACCGGCCTCACGCCCGAGCCCGCCAGTACCAAACACTAGGGAAGCCACCGGGCCAAATCCCTAGTCAACACTGGCGATAAAGCAGTCCAAACAGGTGCTTTCATTTTGACGTAGTCTAAACAGATAACCTGCAGACACCTGCCATTGCGTATATTTTCATGCAGTGCAGAGAGGTAACTGGCAGACACCTACCGGTGCCTTCATTTTCGTGTAGTCGAAACTGGTAACCTGCAAGTGCCTACATATTTATACAGTCCTAGGAGGTATCTACAATGCCGGACAATCCGAATATCTATGGACTTGCTTGACAGGCCGGTCAGTCAACAGGTACCTGTATTTGTGCTAGGCTGCTTGTGAACACTGTTAAAGGCTTCTCCATTGCGATAAACCTTCTCTTCGTCACGGGTTTGGAAGTGTATAAACTCAGCGGCACCCTCGGGCCTCGGTTCCGAGTAGTTACGTTTGAGAGATATTGCATTAAATGTGAAGAAGTTAAGACAAAAAGGTTGTTTCGAACCCTGGGCTGGAGAGAGTGACTGGTCGCGGGAGCGGAATGTATAGGGGAAGACCACAAAGTATTTTCTGAAGAAAAGCCCGTGGATTTTAGTCTGGGCGACGTTGAGTTAAATGTTGAATACTCATAGAGAGGGAAAGCTTCGGTCTAGACTGGAGATTTTATGTTGTGTGTGTCTATACAACACAAGTCTCTTGCTGTGAGGAAATATAGGTTCGGAATGCTTCCGACGTCGTGCTTGGGCTACCGCCCTTGGAGCGTACCTTTTAAATGAATATAAGTGCACTACATTCCGAAAATATGAATAAATAACGTATTTAAATATATAAGTTAGCCAGGCAAAAACAAAATGTCAAAGGATTCCGCATCCAAACGTCATCCAATAATCGGCCCAACCTAATCCATTCAAACGATGCAGCACGTGCGCAGAAATTGTTGGACCAATCCTGGCGCAGAGGGAAGCGTACGTCGACTTATAGTGCAGCTGCCAAATTGGTGATGCGTATATTGACTTGTCTATTCATCTATTTGACACGTACACAAGAAGTAGAGTGACTGCGGCTCTGCCACTCAACCCTAACCGAACGCCACGTGATGACCGCACTCGAAACCCGCCCTACACTCCTCCAGGGCGGTATCACGACCGTAAGTCTAAACCATAAAGAAAACAAAGATAAACAGTGCCGAGCTCTTCCCAAGCAATCAGCCAAGCCCAGAGCTCCTCCGAAGCGATTATCCTCCCAAGAAACGAAAAAACTCAAGATCCCATCTCCGAAATCACATCTGATTCGCAGCACAATGTCGTCCTGGACTGGTCAGTCGGCTTCTGCACTCTCGATCTCCATTCGACCGCGCCTCCGACGGCGATTATCAGTCCGGCTCCTCCTCCGATGAGAGCCCGCAGGTGCTTCCCATGCACTCCCGAGATTCCCGTCGAGACCTGCTAATTCCCGTGTGAAAGAGGATTTCTTGGATTTATCGATCACTACCGGTGGATCGTCCTCATCCTCACTTTCATCCTCATCATCATTTTCATGTTCATCCTCATCGTCAGAACCCGCGCGATCCCTCAATTGACCTGCAGCACTACCTCCTCCGGAATTACCCCCTTTGGAATTTCCGTCGGCTGCTGCCAGTGGTCGGTTGATTGTGGGTGTCGATGCGACTGGTACCAATATATCCCTTTTGTTTGTTGGCTCTTCCGGCTCCAAGATGTCCGTATAGGTGTGCTCACTCGGAATCGTATTTGGTGCTGTGTATCGCTTATCCCTAGATACATCTCTCGACCGATGACCCTTTCTTGCAACCTTCACATCCACATCGAACCGGAATAGTCCTCCAACCTGGGGTGCAACGGCAACAAGACTTGCTTGACCTCCGTGACCAGTATTCGCGTTGTCGTATATCTTGATTCCGACATCAGCAAAAAACATTTCCGTCCGGACGGAATGGCTCCGTCAGAGTGGACGCGCTCCGTCAGAGCCGTCAGAGACACCCCGGTGACGGATTACTCAGCGCCCGGCATCAATACCACGCGTCGCGTTGCATATCGCCCTCCGATCGCCGTTTCGCCGTTTCTTCTTGCTCTGTCGGTCTCCTTTTTCAGACAAACACTCTGGCGTTGTGGCCAACTGTGACCATACGTCGGAATGGGTTCATTGGGTACACGCTTGCATCGGGATTGCAATGCAATGGGTGACGCTGCAAAAATCTCACCTCGCGTTCCTTCTACGTTAAGCTCGAGGAGCGTAGGAAGAAGGTGAGAAGATATGATACTACCCGGCCGTGAGGATCCACGCAATTGC
>Ga0307512_10002588_pt1 | contig 22479 bp, 24 predicted proteins | sample 14_EM_MG_FD_200267 | JGI IMG/M metagenome (GOLD analysis project Ga0307512, IMG submission 200267) | Populus trichocarpa ectomycorrhiza microbial communities from riparian zone in the Pacific Northwest, United States - 14_EM | ecosystem: Host-associated > Plants > Roots > Unclassified | place...
CAGCCCACCCCCCAATGCAGGGGAAATACCATGGGCAGTTGCTCCTCTGGGCGACCAGGGTTCGGAAACTCGAACCATCCGTACTGTCTGCCGACAACGTCAGTCCGCTTAGTAAGTCCGCGCGGGGCATCACTGAAAAGCCGCCACGGGTACTCCTGCAGGACCCGCTTCGTCCGGAAGAAGAAAGGGATGGAGAAGACCTGGATGAACGCACGATAGAAGCTGTACACAAGGAATGGCACAAAGAGGACTGTGTACCCAGGAGACAGAAAGACCACCAAGACCGCCAGGAGGGTAATCCAGAGAGCGATCCAGCCGACGAGAGCGAGTAGGTTCACTGCCAGCTGCTTCGACCATGCACGCCGGGTCGGCTGATGCTCCCATGCAACGGAGTGGTCTGTGGAGGTCATATCAATTCTCTCTTTTCCGCTGAGTCAGAAGACATGCTGGGCGAGGTCGATCAGGGCACCACCGTCCAGGATGCTCCTTACGCCGTCAATCCCGGTGGCACTGTCCGATGCTCCGTCATTGTCCAGTGCGTCCACGGCGTTGGAGACCAAGCCGTAACCGGCTGTCAGGACGCCGACTGAAGCTGAGGTGACCTCCACGAACTCTCCAACCTTGGCGGCGTCACGAGCTCCGCGCACCACGAAATTCAGGGCCGGATTCCCGAGACCTGCGATCGCTTTCGCTTCATTCATCGTCTGGCTGCCGAAGGTCGTCAATACCTTCGCGAGGGTGACCGCTTCCTCACCGCTGCGCAGGGCAGCCATTGTTTCACGCGCACCCAAGCTCACCGCACCAAGGCCCGGAATGGCTCCCAGCAAGTCCCCACCCAGGCTGACTACATTGCCCCAGAAGTCAGAGTCGAACTCGCCCTTGGTGAGGCCGTCCATCAAGGAAGCACGCACGTCGGAGTCGGACAGCCGCATGGTGAGCGCTGATGCGCTCAATGCAGCTGCCGACAGCAGCAAGACGGCTGCGGCCACGCCCCCCGTGGCCACGAACAGGGCGACCAGACCGATGACACCCGCGGTGAAGCTCAGGATGTCGGGCAGGTTCTCGGTGAACCAATCGGAGAATTCCTCGAGCCAACCCGGTTCGTGCGGCGCCAACTTTTTCGTGGCATCGCGAATCTTGCCGGCGCGGTAGCGGGCCTTCTCCTCATGCTCCTCAGCGAGCTTCTTCGCCCTGCCGATGATCTTGTCGAGCTCGGCTTGGGCTTCTTCCACTGCTGTGTTGGCACGGGTGACGGACTTCTGTGCCTTGTCGTGCCGGCTTCCCTTGCCGTCGAGGTCGGGGTTGTTTTTCGCCTTAGTCGCGTGTCCCTTTGCTGTGTCTACGGCATCCTGCGCGTCCTTGGCGTCCTGCTCCAGCTTCTTGGCTCGACGTTGAAATTCGTCGAGTTCGCCCTCCCAGCTGTTGACCTGCCGGGCAGCCTTACGGATGGAGTGCGCGGCGTTCTTCAGGTTGAGCGGGAGGGGGCCGCCGTCGAGCTGCTCGCGGAAGGCCACCGCGGCGTCGCCCTTCCAGTAGCTGCCGTCCATGAGCTTCGTGACGAGCCCATGTGTCTCCTCCAGGACTTTGGCACAGCTGCTGAGCTTCTTGTAAAGGTCGCTGACCGTCTCCGTGTCACCCGGGGTCGGATTGAAGCCCAGATGCGGATAGTTGGGGTTCGGAATGGACGGAGAGGACTTGAGCCCCTGGGGCAGGGCTCCATCTCGGGCTGCGGGGGAGTTGCCGTATGGAGACTGTTCGACGCCCGGCGAAACAGTCACTTCTTGCCCCCTGCGTGGCCGTTCTCGGATTTCCTCAGGGCTTCTTCCAATGCCTTGTCGACTTCTTCGTAGCTTTTCTTGCTCTGGCCGATGATCTTGGCGAGATCCTCGGTCTGCTTACCGATCTCCTCGGTCCCGTACTTCCAGTCGTCCTGAAAGTCCTCGCACGCCGAGTCCAGGTCGTCCGTGCCCAGGCCTGTGACGGTCGCATCGCTCAGTGCTTTGCGCAGGCCTTTCAGTGAGCTGCTGGACTTGTTCAAAAGCTTCATGAAATGCGCGAGTTCGCCGCCGTCTACAGCGAGCCGGTCAGCCATGTGCTGCGGTCCTCTCCCCGTTCAGAGTCTCTTCCTTGAGGAAATGACCCACTCGTTCGATCTGACACCACTGGGTGCCGCGGACCCTGACATGCCACAGCGCCCGGTGACTGATTCTTCACAGCTGCACTTAGCGGTTAACGGCCTGGATCTCCTGGACGGTGCGGTCCTGGGTATGGCCGAAGGTGCCCCTGGAGGACCGCTGCCAACGACGCCGGCGCCGGTCCAGTCGATCTCCCGCGCTGGGATACCAGTCCATCAGCTACGCTCTTCCGGGGGCGCGGGTGGCTCGTCGTCGGAGAGTGCCTCAAGGGGGTCTGTGAAGGAAATCGTCTGGAGGACGGCCGACATCATGCGATAGATATCGGTCCAGTGGTCCATCGAGGCTGTGTAGAGGGTGAAGATCGCCGTGTATGGGCCTGTGGGCAAGGGGATATGGACCTGGATCTGCCCGGTGAGGAGTTTTGTTTCTTCACCAGTCGCGGTTACTTCGGGGCTGAGTGTGTATTCGCGCACGGTGATGCAGGACACCGCCGGACCGCACGGCAGATCGACCCAAATGACGTCGTTGTACGGGTCACTGGATAGCGTCGCGAGGATGCCCTGTGCGACGACGTCGGTGTCGGGGCCGACCTGGTCGGTGGAGGCAACGGCCACGGTGAGGGCGCATTGGGCAACGCCTTTGGAAGGTTCGTGCCGGATCACTTCCCCGTCTGAAGTGTCGCTTTCTTCCGCTGTGGAGAAGAGACCCATGGCGGCGTAGGAGATGCCTGTGTCTCCCATGAGTTCGGCTATCGCCGCGTAGTAGGGGGCGGCAGGCTCCCAGATCTCTTCGTCGCCTCGGGAATACAGTTCTCGTACGAAGGAGTCGGCGCGCTGGGTGCGTTCTTCAGGAGTCGCGCCTAGAGGAAGGGCAAAGAAGCCCTCCGGAGTGAAGAACCAAATGGGCGGTAGGTTTCCGTTCGCAGGACTGACGTGAAGAGTATTCGTGGGGTCGCCGGTGGGACTCATTTAGCGTGGTGGGCCGTTCTGGTCGAAAGCGGAGAGAGTCACGTCAGGAAGTCTTCCGAGTGGTACTCCGTGAGCTTGAGTTCTCTGCCGCTGGCGTCCATGACTGTGTTCAGACCGGAGTGACCGAACGAGGCGTTCGTTCTACTCGGAGCCAGAACCTCGATCCGAAAACAGCCGCAGGGATTCCGCTTCACCAGGGGCAGCTGGGCATCCGGGGCCTGGGTCGATGCAAAGGATTCCGCTGTGCTCCGCTGGGCTGGTGTGAGCGAATCCAATGGAATGAAGTCAAGTGGTTCAATCAGATAACGAGTGAGCCGCTCCCGAACTGTGCCGCTCACCCTGCACCATGAGCCATCAGTGAAGATGATCTTGGCATCGTTCCCGATTTTGAACTCCCGCAGCTCAACCCTTTCGATGGTTGATCGAGGAGTTTCCCACAGCAGCTCGTCGGCAATGAGGTTTTCGTTCCCCTTGGCGTAAGGGAACCCGACGACAATGAGTCGGCGATCGGTGATGACCGCGTGCGTGCGGTACTGCTCGGCAGGGGATCGGGCGGGGTCCATTTGCCATGGCAGGGTCCGCGCGATGGTGCCGGGCGCGGCCCACATCACTGGGAAGTCCTCGACTTCGTCGGCCCGATCGTCGGATGTGTCCGACCCCTTGTCGGAGGCGCCTGGGCCGACGCTGCCTGCCTGGGAGCTCAGGATGCCCATGATGGTCAGACCTACGGCGATGGCCGCGCCCTTGACCGTGTTTCGGGCGGCCGTGTCGCCCGTGGAGCGGGCAACGTACGTCGGTCCTCCGGGCCAGCCGACGAGTTCACTCTGAATGTCATTGCGCTCAGTGTCGCGAAACCATCGCATTCCTTTGACACGCATGGCCGCGCCCGTAGCGAACATGACCGGAGCGCGGGCGATAAGTGTCTCGTCCGTTGTGGGTAGCCAGACGCTCATACCGGTACGAATCCTCCTTCACGTTGACCTGGAAGCCGACTATTTTGTACTTCACCGCGTCATGCCAGGTCGAAAACTCAGTTGCCGAAGTCGCCCCCTCGGACTAATCCCCCATCACATGGCCATAGATCTTGGGGGCAATCTTGAAGCCGGCATCGAGGGCGATACCGCCGGCCCCGAAGGGGTTGATGTTCACTCCCGGAATGAGGTTGGCTCCCTTCGAGCCGATCAACTGGCCCTGGTGATAGCCCGCGACGGAGAGGCCCCCCATCCGTGACATCAGGCCGCTGCTCGCGTGTGCGACCTGGTAGGCGTCTTCGGACATGCCTCCGATCTTCACCAAGCCGGCCTTGCCGAACCCGCCTATGATGTCTGCGGATTCCTTTCCGAAGGACATCATGATCCGTGAGCTGCCGACGATCTTGGTTGCTTCAAACCCCTTGCCGAGCTTGGCGGCCGTTGCTCCGGCCTTGGCGGCGCCGACTATCTTGGCTCCCTTGCCGAACATCCCGATGCCGGGCAACAACCCCACCGCGTCGAGTCCGACCTGCATCCAGCTCACATCCGCACCGGCCGCCTTGGCCAAGCCGTGCGCGGCCAGGGTCAGCCCACTGCCGATAAGCGCGGCCGTACCGAAGATGGCTGCGAGGGGCGGGAACGGAAGTGTGACGATGGCCAGCATTCCCAGCACCGCGGTGATATCGCCGAGCACGTCGCCGATCGCCTTGATCAGGTCGGCGTGTTCCTTGAGCCAATCACCGGTGGCGTCCCAGGCGCCCTCGATGCCCTTGCCCAGCTTGTCCCAGAACCCGGGCTCGTCAGGCGCGATGTCACCGGCCTTGTCCAGCTCCTTGCTGATCTTCCGGGCGCCCTGCCGGTACTCCTCTTCCAGTTCGTGAACCCTCTGGATGACGCCGTCCACTGCGCCCGAGGCCTTGCCCAGTTCGTCGCTTCCCTTACCGTCGCCCTTCTGGTCGGCCTTCGCCTGGGCGTCCGCCTTGGCGTTGAGCTTCTCACCGGCGGACTTCTCCAGCCTGTCTGCTCGGTCCTGGAAGTCCTGGAGCTCGTTGGCCCACCGATGCAATGCGCGCGAGGCCTTGTCGAAGGAGTCGTGGCTCTTGCGGATGAGGGGAGTGACGTCCTTACCGATGTAGTCGGTGAAGGCGATCGCCGTCTTGCCCTTCCAGGCACCGCACTCGATGCGCTCCAGCTCACTCAGCGCCGTGCCGAGTTCACCCGCCAGTTTGCCGATCTGCTTGGCGAGGTCTCGGGTGTCCTCCACGTTTCCCGGGGTGGGGTCCCAACCTATGTGCGGGAACGCTGGCCGCTGCCCAGCCACGTCACTTGTCCTTCTTCTTCGGAGCCTTGAGCGACTCGGCGAGGTCCAGATCGAGCTTGCCGAAGCTCTCCCCGATCTTGTTGATCATCTTCACGGCACCCTGGGTGTGTTTGCCGAGCTGCTTGATGCCGTAGGTCCAGTCGTCGGCGAAGTCCTGCACGTCCTCGACAAGTTTGCTCTCGCCGACGGCTGAGGCGTCGGTGCCGCGGAGGGTGCGGCGGGTGGTCTCCATGCGGTCGCTGATGGTGGAGAAGGTCTTCTTCAGGTCCTGGAAGATCGTGTCTTCGAGGCGAAGGTCACTCATGTCGGTTCCGGTTCCTTCGGACGGCTAGTGGACTGGCGCTCCGCAGGCCGCCCACCTCTGATCAGTGGTTGACGGCTTGGACTTCCTGGACCGTGATGTCCTGGGTCGTGCCGAAGGTGCCGTCCGGGAGCTTGCCGCCCTCGCCGTTGGACCCTTTCCAGGTGATCTCCCAAGTGACTGTGGCCTTGAGCTTGTACGTGCCGCCGTTGGTCGAGCGGAGGTAGGTGATGCCACAGGGCGGTGTTTCGTGGGACTTGCCCTTGGCCCAGGGCTCACCGATGGAACCGTCGGCGTTGATCGTGCATTCGCCGGAGGCAGGGAACGTGGTGGCGTCGGCGGTGCCGGGCTCCAGCTTGAGAGACACCGGCTTGGCCGTCGTAGTGGCTGAGAGGTTCCAGCCTGCGACGTTGAGTGAAGCCGTCACGGACACCTCATGGAAGTCCGCTTTGTCGAGCCAGGCCCAGGTGTTGAGGTTGACCTTCGTGACTTCCGCCGGGGCGAGTGTGATCTTGGTATCGGGCACCTGGATCCTGCTGTAGGCGAGGCCGGCCAGGGTTTCTGCGTCGATGGCGTTCTTGACGGTGGGGGTGCCACCGTTGTCCACCCAGAAGTCCGGCTCTTGGCAGTCCCAGATGTGCGGGTCCGTGGGGCGGCTGTCATCACGGGCCGAGGTCCAGAACATGCCCTCGCCGCTCTTCTTCTTGTTGAAGTCGGTGTAGGGATGGCCATCTTTGAAGCGGTACTCCATCCCCTCGACAGCCTCTTTCTTACCGCTGAAGAGAGGGGAGTTGAGCAGGTCCTTGTACTCCTGCTCTTTCGATTCGGGTGTGTACTTCGGCTCGTACCAGCACGCAGGGGGAGTCCAACTGCCCACGGCCGTGACTGGTCCGGTGGACTTTCCAGTCCCGTTTTTCGACAGGTCGAACCTAACCTGGGACGCGATCGACTGATTGTGGGAGTCGGCGCTGGTATCGACGGAACCAGGAGGCTTGCTCCCGCCTCTGTCCGCGTGTGCCGTGCCAGTACTGAGAGCACAGAGCGTCAACAGGGTGCAGACGGCTGCACCACTCTTCATCGCCCCTACTGGACGCACGACTTGTACCCCCGCTGCGAAACGATGCCGACCGTGCGCCACACGCCTTCACTGTCCTTCTCCAGGCGTGTGTTGTAGAGGACGTACGACTTGCTGGTCGCAGGGGTGATTTCGACCTTTTTGGTCTTCTTGTTCTTGTTGTACGCCCTACTCTCGTCCGAACAGTAAATAACGACTGCAGATGACTTGATAGAAACCGTCACGTTTGCGTCGTAATAGCGCACCGTGCCGATATAGGTGGAGTTGTTGTCCACGAACCACTTCACCCAGTCGACGGCGTCCACGAGGGCGTCGCCCTTCCAGTAGAAGCTCACGGCCGGTTCCTTGGTGTTGCCCTGGGTACCGGCGTAGTCGAGAGCGCGGCGCGCTTGAGCGGCATCGGAGAGGACAGCGTCCTTCGTGGTGTCGCCCGTTTTCCAGTCCTCGAAGGCGTCCTTGACTCCCTTCGGTAGCGTGATCTTGGGTCGTTCTGCGCTGTTCGACGGCGTGGCGCTCGGTGACGCTGACGCCTGGGAGCTGCCCGTGTCAGCTCCGGCGATCTTGTCGTTTTTGCTGGACTTGTCGTCCGCGCCCCCGCAAGCCGTCAGCAGCAGAGCTGCGGACGCGGCGAGCGCGACAGCAACGGGCAAAATGCGGCGCTTCACAGTGGACTCCCCGTGAGACTGAAGTTCGTCAAGAGCACAAACGCTATCGGTGGGGTTCCTGGTTTCGCCAGAGCGAACTTCCCTGCGAACATGTGCAATTAAGGGCGTAACGGGCTTGTCCGGGTGTGGGATGTGTCCCGATGGTGCTCGAACTGGTGGCGGCCCGGGACGCGTGCGAGTGCCGCGTCCGGGCCCGCGTCGGTGTGGGGGATTTCGGTTCGCTATCGCGGTGCCCTCCATACGGGGCACGCGCGCGGCAGCGGTTCGGTGCGACCGCCAGCTCGGAAGGTTTACGAGGCCGGGCATGGTGCTGCCGAGCGAGAGTACGAGTGGATCAAGGGAGAGAGTTTGCTGGGAGTCGTCAGCTACGCCCCCCAACCGTGACAGCGATGGTGGAGCCGGTGTGCTCCGAGGGTACCGAGGAGTGACCTCCCGGGCGGCGTCGGTGGATACGGTGAACGCTTGTAACGTGTTTGCTGCAACGACTCGGTTGGCAACCGTCGTGCCCACGAAGACCAGTAGTGTTCAACGGTCACATTTCGAAAGCAACTTGCACCACGACGGCTCATTCTGGGTTATTGGGGGAAACCGGATATGTCCAAGGGTGATCTCGTCCTGAGCCTCGCCGGGCTCGACACCCTGGCAGTCCAACTGCGCTCGATCAAGAAGCGCATGGACGACACCGGCCAGGTCGACCGGAAGCTGGGCAACGGGGAGCTGGGCTCGAGCTCGGCGTTCGACGCCATGGAAGACTTCATGCACGGCTGGAAGGACGGCCGCAAGGAGATCGACGTCGGCCTCGACGGCGTGGCGCAGATGGCGCAGGAGATCGTCGACAAGATGACGAAACTCGACGTCGATCTCAGGAACGCCCTCCGCAAGCACGAGGAGGAGGGCAAGGGTGGAAAGTGAGGACCGCCTCGCCGAGGATCCCTTCGCCGGGGCCGCTCCCGGGGACGTCATCGGTATCAACATCCAGGTCCCCAGTACGTGGTACGAGTTCGACGTCCACCCCGCCACGGTGAACCGCTCGATCCGCGAGGCCGTGGCGGAGCGGGTCAAGGAGAAGCCGGAGCTGGCCGAGTACCAGGCCGATCTGGTCAGGACCCTGAAGAAGGTGGCCCGCGAGGCCAGGAACAACGACGTCGTCTACTCCGGCTCCATGTGCGAGATCGTCGACGACGAGCCGATGGTGGCCAGTCTCGTGGTCAGTGTGACCGAGGCCGTGAACGAGACCACGGGCGAGAGAGCCCCCACCGGTCTCGACACTCTCATGGGAGTGCTGACGCCGATCTCCCGTGGCCGTCGGCCCACGGATCCGTGGCGCCGCGTGCACACGGTGGACCTGCCCGAGGCGGGCCGGGCGGCGCGCGCCGAAGGCATCGAGGACATCGAGATCCCCGACGACAACCGCAGCTATCGCGCGGTGATGATGCAGACCTTCGTGCCCTTCCCGGGCAGCAGTCCGAAGGTCGCCGTCATCAGCGCCAGCACACCCCAACTGGCCCTGGTCGAGCCGATGCTGCAGCTCTTCGACCTCATCACCAGCACCTTCCGCTTCGTATACCGCGCCGACCTCGACACGGAGAGCTGAGCTCGATGGCCCGCCCCACCGACTGGCACCACCTCGACCTGCACGACGACCCGACGCCCGGTGATCCGCACGAGGTCAAACTTCAGGGCCAGCGGTACAAGACCTTCGTCGAAGACATCTCCACGGCGCTCAGGGGCATGCGCTCCGCCTCGAAGGACTCCGCCCTCCAGGACGGGGCCGGCAAGGCCATGGACGCGTTCAAGGAGCGAATCGGCAAGCTGCCCGGGCAGTTGCAGAAGCTGCACGACTCGTACGACTTGGTCGCGAACGCCCTGGTGACCTACGCCGGGAAGCTGGAGCACTGCCAGACGACGGCGGACCACGCGCTCGCCAGGGCCAGGATTCTGCGCGGGGACCTCTCACGGGCGCAGTCCCGACTGGCCAGCGCCACCACCGCGGCGAACAGTGCCAAGTCCGCGCAGGACAAGCTCAAGAACCCTGCCGGTGATGCTCATGCACCCGACCCCGAGAACGTCCGCAAGGCGTCGCGCGACGCCCGGCACGCGAACGAGCACCAGAAGACGATGCAGGGCCAGGTGGACAACCTGCACGCCCAGCTGGCGGAGCTGAAGACGAAGGCGGAGGGCGCCGGCAAGGACCAGGACAAGGCTGCCACGAAGCTCGTCCAGGACATCCACGAGGCGTCCGACGCCGGGATCCACAACAAGAAGTGGTACGAGAAGGTCGGCGACTGGCTCGGGAAGGCCTGGAAGGTGATCGTGATCGCCGCCAAGATCTTCGTGGCCGTCGCCGGGATCGTGCTGCTGTTCGTGGGCGGCCCGCTCGTGTGGTTCGTTCTGGCGGCAGCCCTGATCGTGTTGGCGGACACCATCGTCCAGTTTTCGCAGGGCAAGGCCGGCTGGGGTGATCTCCTATTTGCCGCGCTGGACTGCATCCCGCTCGTCGGCAAGGTGGCCATGCTGGCGAAGGCAGGCAAGTTCATGGCCGGGTTCAGGATGGCGCTGAAGGTCAGGAAGGCGGAGATCGCCTTCGCCCGCCTGGTCAAGGTGTGGCGCATGGGGGAGGATCTCAAGGGCTTCGGCAAGGTCGGCTTCGCGTTCGCCAAGGGTGAGATGAAGACGACGCTCAAGGACGCCCTGAACGGCGGCTGGAGCGAGATGCGGAAGAACGCCCTGCAGAACCTCACGGGCAACGTCATCGGAGCCGGTATGGGCACGTTGGTGAGCAAGGGTTTGTCCAGCCTGCCGGGCAAGCTCTATCGCAGTAGCCTGGTCGACATGGACCGAAAGCAGTTCGCCAAGCTCAACATGGCGCTGAACGGAAAGAACGTGTTGGGCACGAGTGCGGTCGGTGCCGCCCAGGGCTTTGTGACCAGCCTGACCCGGGCAACCGTCAACACTGCCTTGTTCGGTGCTGACTTCGACACGACCGGTGTCTTCATGGACACCGTGGGCGGCGGTGGCGGAGGCCTTGGATACAAGCCGGGAATCCTGCCGGCAAAGGCGGCACTCAGCTCTTGAGATCGTTCAGCGTGACCTGAAAGCGAGCCAACGCGGCTTCCATCCGCACACGCATGTCGATGAACTGGACGTCGCCGCTGTCCGAGAGCTCGGTGAACTCCGTTGCCTCGGTGATATCGCCGAGATGCTTGTCCGTGAATTCCTGCGCCGCCGACCAGACGGCCGTGGCCACAGCTGCTGGTGATGTCTCGTCAATGACCGTCCGGCGGTGCGAGATTGTCAGCGTTCCGTGCCTGTCGAGTTTGAACTTCAGTGAAAACACGGGGTCCGTGAAATTGAAGGTTCCCCGCCCCCGCCTGAGGAGGGCGCCCAGGCCGTCCAGCAGGTCGGGCAGCACTGCGAATACCTGGATGCCCAGGCCGCCGTCTTTGTCGCGACTACGTGAGGAGGCCTGCCCTGCGGGTCCACGGACTTCGAGATGACCGAAGGCGAGCCCGTCTTTGATGTCGTCCTGGCCGTCGATCATGGTGAAGTGGAATTCCGGCATGATGCCTTGCCTCCGCTGGTAGCTGTGCCGGGTGACGTCCTATCGGGACGAGGGCCTTTTCTGGACGGCCCTCCACAAGGAGTAGAGCAACTTACGCCGTTGTTCCTCGTCCGACGGCCGAGTCGTGATGCCGGCTTCGTGCGCACGCCGCCATGCGTCTTCACTCACAGTGCGCGGCCTGGTGCCATCCGCGTCGAGGTACACATGCTGAGGGCGTACGGCCAGCAGTTCCCGAAGGCCGGGCAAAGCGACTACGCCGGCGTACCGTGGATCACCCGCGAACGCGAATCCCGCAGACCTGGCTTCCGCCACCGCGCGCTGCCAACGCTTGCCTGTTCCGTATCGCCGGAAGGCCACTTGGATGTTCTTCTGCGGTTCGTCCGGATTGGGCAGGCGAAAGTACTCGATGCCCGCCGGGTGTGTTTCTCCGAGTGCAGAGCAGTGTTGCCAGGGATATGCCGCCAGCACGGCTCGCATCTTGTTGAGATGTTCCCAGCGCAACGAGCCGAGAGCGATCCCGACCACGGTCACTAGGATCCCCGGGACGGCGATGATGAACGCGACGGGAGTGCCCGCCCAGTCCGTCACCATCGTGCAGAGCCCCATCCAGACCACAAGGAACAACGTCCAGAAGGTCATGGTCGTGATCGAACGGCGGCGCTCCCTTTGCCATGCGCGGACCGTCGCCGGATCGGCGAAGGCCGTCCCGGGCACATGGTTGGTCATCCGCTCGTCCTTCCCGGTGCGGTGTTTGCGCTGTTCCTCTGGAGGCTCAACCGGGGGCACATGCGTGCCCTCGTCACTCCGGCTTCGACGCTATCAGTGCCGCTCCTGGCTCCCGTTTCCGCGGGTAGTGGGCGGCCCAAGCAGCGCAGGCCGGCCACGGTTCCTCATCGGTTGACGGCCTGGATTTCCTGGACGGTGACGTCCTGGGTGGCGCCGAATGTGCCGTCGGGCAGGTTGTCGCCCGCGCCGCCGGTGCCGGTCCAGTGGATTTTCCAGGTGATGGTCGCCTTGAGCGGGTAGGTGCCGTCTCCCGAGGAACGCAGGTACTTCACGCCGCATGGCGGGGTCTGGTCCGCCTTGCCCTTGCCGTACGGCTCGCCGATCTGGCCGTTGTTGATCTCGCAGACGCCGGAGGCCGGGTAGGTCTGTGCGTCTGCGGTGCCCGGGTCGATCTTCAGGGAGACCGGTTCGGCGGTCGTCGTTGCGGAGATGCCCAGGGCCGGGACGGAGGCGGTGACGGAGACCGGCTTGAACGCGGCGCCGTCCAGCCAGGCCCAGGTCGGCAGGTTGACCTTGGTCGTGCCGGCCGGGGTGAGGGTCACCTTGGTGCCGGGGACTCGGATCTCGTTGTAGGCGAGCTCGCCGAGGACCTTCGGGGTCACGGCGTTCTCGACGTCGGCCGGTGGCGGATCACCCTTGTCCACCCAGAAGAAGGGCTTGGTGCACTTGTCCCAGCCGGGCGGGAAGCTCTCGTTGACGTACGAGTCCCACCAGTAGCCCTTGCCGGTCTTGTCCTTGTTGAAGTCCTTGTACGTGCCGGCAGTCTTGCCGCCGTCCTCGTACTTGTTGCGCTGCTCCAGGTCCCACTGAGACCCCGTCGACTCGGCGTTCCAGATCGGCTCCAGGTACTTCTTGAGCCCCGCGGGCGAGTACTTCGGGGCGTACCAGCAGGCCGGTGGGGTCCAGGAAGTGGTGGAGGTGACCGGGCCGGCGGAGGGGCCGGTGCCGTTCTTCGAGCGGTCGTAGACGATGACGCCGGCGGAGAGGGTCCCGTTGTCGCTGGCATCGCCCGATGTGTTGGCGTCCGACCCCGGGTTCGGGCCGCCGCCGACCGAACCACCCTTCCCTGGATCTTGTGCGGCCAGGGCGGCAGGGGCCGAAAGCATGCAGATCGCGGACGCGAGTGTTGCTGCAGCAACACCTAGGCGCAATCGGCTCACGGCTGGCACTTCGCGGCCCCCCGAACGGAAACGATCTTCACCGTTTCCCAGACGCCCTTCGCGTTCTTTTCGACCTTCACGCCATAGGAGACGTAACTGTTCTTGTCGGCCTTGGTCTTCTTGACCTTGTTGGTCTTGACGACCTTGGTGTACCCCTTGCTCTCATCTCCGCAGTAGGTTAGCGAGGCCGTGTTCTTGGACTCCACTGAGACCTGCCGGTCGAAGTAGCGGACGGACCCAGTGACTGTCAGTCCTGCGTCCTTGAACGACTGAACCCACTGCTGGGCCGACGCGGCCCCCTCGCCCTCCGTGTAGTACTCCAGAGCGGGGAGCCGCGGATTCTGTGCGGTGATAGCGGCATTAAGCGCGCGGATGAACTCTGCGTTGTCCTTGAGGATCGTGTCCTGTCCCGGATCGCCAACATGCTCGGGAGTGAACGTGATCGTGTTGTCGGCCGACAGTGCGATCTTCGGACGGCCGGCCTCGCTGGAAGCCGAAGTGCTCGGCGAAGAGGCCGTCGGACTCTCCGTGTCGGCTCCCGCGATCTTGTCGTTGGCCTTGGACTTGTCGTCCCCGCCTCCGCAAGCCGTCAGCAGCAGGGCTGCGGTTGCGGCGAGCGCGGCGGCAGCGGGCAAAGTGCGGCGCTTCACTGTGGACTCCCCGTGAGACTGAAGTTCGTCAAGGGCACAAACGGTATCGGTGGGGTTCCTGGTTTCGCCAGAGCGAACTTCCCTGCGAACATGGGCAATTACGGGCGTAACGGGCTCGTCGGGGTGTGGGATGTGTCCCGATGGTGCTCGAACTGGTGGCGGCCCGGGACGCGTGCGAGTGCCGCGTCCGGGGCCCTCGTCGGTGTGGGGGATTTCGGTTTGCTATCGCGGTGCCATGCACCTTGGGCACGCGCACGGTGGGTACGCCGACGTGCGCGGCACAGGCTCTGCGCAACCGCCCGCCACGATCTCGAGCTTGCCGCTGTCGGCGGTCACAGCGCCGGCCGTGTCGACCTTGTAGATGCGGAGGGTCAGGCGGGAGCGGCGGTGGATGGGTTCCAGGAGTTCGAGTACGTCCGGCTGGGGCGGGTAGTGGGTGGCGCATTCCGGGCACGCGTAGACGTTGAAGCCGGGGCCTGTGGCGGCGTGGACCTCGTGGACCAGGACCGGTTCGTCCGTGGTGGCTTGGCAGCGGGCGCACATGCGCACCGCGGGGCGGGTCATCGGGCGACTCCCGCCGGTACTCGTACGCCGTGGATGTGCGTCGGGCCTACGTCGATGCCGAGCGTCGCCAGGCGGGCGGCTCGGCGGCGTTCGCGTTGGCGGCGGTGTTCCGCCGGGTTCAGGACGTAGGGGCGGACGAGGCGGGACTCGTTGCCGTCGAGGAGTTCTGTGAAGCGGGGAGGGGGTGCGAGTGGGGTGATCCGTAGCGGGGGCAGTGTGCCGAGGCGGTGCCGGCCGCGTGGGCGTGGGGTGCAGAGGGTCAGCATCCGCGCGAGGGTGCGGACGATAAAGTCCAGCATGTCGGCGCTCCTACATAGCGTTGGCCATGCCCCGGGACGGTTGCCTCCGTCGCCGGGGTCTTTTCCGAGTAAGCACGCTACAGGGTGCAGCTGGGAGGTGTATAGCGGTTAGCCGCACTCCACTGGGACGTGGTGCTGGATGGTGTCGTACATTGTTCGATATGACGCCGGAATCAGGGCAGTCGCCGATCGATCCGACCAAGATCGCGTACGTCTACATGCAGATGGCCGATCACATTGCCGAACGGATTGCCAAGGGTGTGCTTCGGCCTGGCGCTCGGCTGCCGGGGGAGCGCGACCTTGCTGCGGAGTATGGAGTCGCGCATCTGACCGCGCGGCGCGCCACCCGTGAACTCCGCGAACGCGGTCTCGTAGTCACCCTCCCCGCGAAGGGCACCTTCGTCGCGTACCCCGCTGAATCCGCTGAGCCCGAGGGCAACGGCCAGGCGTAGCGCACTCGTTGCGGTGGTCCCACCCCCGTTGACGTTGTGCACCCGCCACCTCGTAGCCTCTACCGTCCGATTCGAAGCGGCACGGCACGGCACGGGGGCATCATGGGCATCCGAGAGATGGAGACGCGGGCACGCGAGGACCTGCTGGGTAAGAGGCATGACGGCCTGCCGAAGTGGCTTTCGTGGCGTCTGCCGGTCTGGCTGCGGGTGCTCGTCGTGGTTGCGGCGGGGGCCGGGGTCCTCGCGGGTGCACAGTGGACGGCGGGGGCGTACCGGGAGACGGTTGCCTACCGTCAGGCGGCCGACTGCCGCACCGGAGGCGGTGCGGCCGGCAGTTGCATCGGCCGGGAAGACGCACGCGTGGCGGACAAAGCGGAGGTCGAGGGCTGTTCCGGCAGCGGCAGCGACCGGCGCTGCACGACAAAGCACAAGCTGCGACTCAGCGGAGCACGGCGCACCGAGTGGCTGGACGTCGCGGGTGACACGTACGACGCCGCCTTCCGTGGCAGCCGCGCGGAGCTGCAGACCTGGCAGGGCGCCATCGTGGGGATCACCGTCCGCGGTCACACCCAGACTTTCCCGCCGCCGTCCGAGGACTCGCTGTGGATGTGGATCGCGGCCGTCTGGCTGCTGCTCGGTCTGGCCCTGTGGGCCGGGCTGAGTGGCCTGCTGAGTGCCCTTGTCCAGCCCGTGAGCGGGGGCTGGGCCATCTTCACGCTTCCTCTCGTGCTCCTCCTCGGCAATGTTCTGTTCGGAGCCGGCGTGGGCAAGTGGCTGCTCACGGTCGTGCTGACGCTCGGCGTCGTCGGGTTCACGATCGGCGCCCGCCGGCAGGAGCTCCAGAAGAAGCGCCGGTGGGCAACAGCCAATCCGTGAGTCGGCGGTAGAAGACGAGGGAGCGCACCGACGGCTCGCTGGAGACGCCAGAGCCTCCGGTGGTCTTTGCTTGCTCTTGGCGCCTGACATACCTCCCGCTTAACCCCTCTCCTTAGTGTCGTGGGGTTGGCATGTGCACAGGGTGAAACAAATGAGGTACGGGGGCTGGTTCGCGTGTCGGACCTTAAGAAGGAAGCCAAGTCCATGCACAAGGCGGCCTCGGGGCTGCGTGGGGTGGGACATCACACGGCGACGCCGTTGCAGCAGTTTCAGGCGCAGTCCCACGACCTGGACGCGCTCGGCGCGCTGGGCTCCCTGCTGGGTGCGAAGGGCGAGATAGAGAAGGGCATGACCACCCTGGTCAAGCTGGCCAAGCAGCTGGACGAGGAGTGGGAGGCGGAGGCGAAGCTGCTGGGTGAGGTGTCCGATGCCTTCGACCTGCTGGACGTGCTGATCGCGGCCGCGGCGCAGGCGAAGAAGGGCTGAGCGGCACTCTCATGGTCGACCTCAACCCGCTGCACTACGTCAGCAAGTTCAACCACATGTTCGGCGACTCCCTCGCCAGCGGCCTGGAGTTCCTGGGCATCTCGGATCCGGCGGTCGATCCGGACGGCGTGCGGGAGATCGCGAAGAAGTGGCGGCACTTGGCTACCGGTCTGGACGATGCGGTCACCGCCGCGGAGCGCGCCCTGAGCGATGTGGACTGGGAGGGCAAGGCGGCCAAGGCCTTCAACAAGCGCTCCAAGGCGGCCCGTAAGCAGGCCACGGAGATGGCGCACTCGCTGCGCGAGGGTGCGAAGGCGCTGGACGACTTCGCGGACAAGGCGCACGAGTTGCTGTCCGAGATCGGGGTGATGCTGGCGGAGATCGCCGAGTTCGAGATCGCGGGCCTGGCCCTGTCCATCCTGACCGCCGGTGCTTCGGAGGTGGCCTCCACCCTCATGGCGGGGGAGCGGGCGCTGAAGGTGGTGGCGCTGATCGGCCGGATCGAGGAGGAGGGCACCGCGCTGGGCTCCGTGATCCGCGGGGTGATGGAGGTCATCCGCGGGGTGGAGCGGGCGCTGAAGGCGCTCAAGGAGATCCGCGGGGTCGCCGAGGTGGCCAAGATGGCCAAGGGCGGCGTGGAGTTCACGGCGTTCCAGACGCTGCTGGAGGACCCTGGGGCGTTCAAGGACCCGGAGAAGCTGGCCGGCCTGCTGGCCGAGGGCGCGGTGCTGGGCGTCGGGTTCGGTGTGCTGGGCAAGGCGTTGGGTAAGGGGCTCAAAGCGCTGGGGCCGGCGGCTCTCGCCAAGCTCAGCAAGTCGATGGGGCTGGACTGCGCCGCCTTCGAGCGGCTGAAGCTGAACCCGGGCTTCAACAAGCTGCCCGCCTCGATCCGCAACATGGTCAAGAAGTTCGTACGGGACCCGATCGACGTGGCCACGGGCGACATGGCACTGCCCCGCACCGACGTGTCTCTGCCGGGGGTGCTGCCATTGATCCTGGAGCGCACCCACATCTCCTCCTACCGGTGGGGCGGTTGGTTCGGCCCGTCCTGGGCCTCCACCCTCGACCAGCGTGTCCAGGCCGACGACGAGGGTTTCGTCTACGCGGCGGCGGACGGAGCCCGTCTCTGTTTCCCCCTGCTGGACCCGGAGACGGACACCCCGGTCCGGCCGCTGACGCCGGGCTCGCACCTGACCCTGTCCTGGGACACCGACGTCGACGGCGCCATCCGCATCACCGACCCCGACACCGGCGTGGTCCACGTCTTCCACTCCCCGGTCGCGGCCGTCGGCGAGGAGGCGGTGGACCTGCCGCTGCAGCACATCCAGGACCGCAACGGCAACCGCATCACCGTCGTCTACGCCGAGGGCGACATCCCATCCGCGGTCGTGCACTCGGGCGGTTACCACATCGCCCTGGATCACAACCCGGGCCGCTCGCGCATCACGGGCCTGCGGCTGCTCGACCCGGGGCATCGGAACCGCCCGGGCACGACCCTGCTGACCTTCAGCTACGACGAGCAGGGCCGGCTGACCGAGGAGTCCAACTCCTCGGGCCTGCCGATGCGTTACACCTACGACGCCGAGGGCCGCCTCACCTCCTGGACCGACCGCAACCACACCACGTACTGGTACACCTACGACGAGCACGGCCGCGTGATCGCCACCGGCGGCACCGGCAACGCACTGGCCTCCACCCTTACCTACGACGACGCCACCCGCAGCACCACCGTCACGGACTCCCTCGGCCACACCACTTGTTATGAGTACAACGAGGACCTCCGACTCGTTTGCGAGACCGACCCACTCGGGAACGTCTTCGTCCAGAGGTGGGACGATCAGCATCAACTTGTGGCTGTCACCGACCAGTTGGGAAACACCACAGCTTTCCACCACGACGACCTCGGGAACGTGACCACGGCCATTCGGGCAGACGGTCATGAAACCACTGCCACGTACAACGACCTGGGCCTCATCGAGACGGTGGAGGACGCTGACGGTTCCGTCTGGCGGCAGGCATACGACGAGTGCGGTAACCGCGTAGCAGTGTCCGACGCAAGCGGGGCGACGACCCGCTTCGCCTACAACAGTGCGGGTCATCTCACCTCGGTCGTGGACGCACTGGGCCATGCCACGGTCATACGGTGCAACCCGACCGGGTTGCCGCTCCAGATCCGGGACCCGCTGGGCAACGTCACCTTGTACGAGCGGGACGCTTTTGGCCGAACCACCGCGATCACCGACGCACTGGGCGCGACGATCCGCATGGAATGGACGGTCGAGGGACAGCTCACGCGCCGCACCATGCCTGACGGCGGTACGGAGTCCTGGACATACGACGGCGAGGGCAACTGCACGACCCAGACCAGTCCCATCGGTGCGGTGACCCGCTTCGAGTACGGACACTTCGACCTGCTGGCTGCCCGTACCGATCCCAACGGGATGCGCTACGAGTACACCCATGACAGCGAACTGCGCCTCACGCAGGTCACGAACCCTGCGGGCCGCACGTGGCGCTATGAGTTCGGCGTCGCGGGACGCTTGATCTCCGAGACGGACTTTGATGGCCGCACACTCCGCTACGCCCAGGACGCCGCAGGTCGTCTCGTCAGCCGGACCAACGCGCTCGGCCAGACGATCCGCTTGGCGTACGACGTTCTGGGCCAGGTCACCCGCAAGGACGCGAGCGGTCGGATCACCATGTACGCATACGACTCCAACGGGCGACTCTCCGAAGCCGTCAGCCCGGATGTGACGCTGACCCGGCAGTTCGACAACTGCGGCAATCTGACCCGTGAGACGGTCAACGGCCGCGCCATGACCTACACATACGATGCCCTCGGGCGCCGCACGAGAAGGACCACGCCCACCAGCGCAGCCACCAGCTTTACCTATGACCCTGCAGACAACCTGGTCGGGCTGGTCACGGCCGGGCGCACGATCGACGTCGAGCACGACGCGGCAGGCCGGGAGCTCACCCGGCGCATCGGCCAGACGATCACGGTGACCAACGACTTCGACGCGATGGGCCGGCTCACACGCCAGGCAGCCACACGCCTCAGCGGCGATACCGTCCAACAGCGCACTTATTCCTACCGTTCGGACGGCTACCTCGTACATCTGGACGACCGGCTCAACGGAAGCCGCCACTTCGACTTGGACCGCACAGGGCGCGTCCTGGAAGCCCGAGCTGCAGGTTGGACCGAGCGCTACGCGTACGACGAGGCCGGCAATCAGACCACCGCGGAGTGGCCGGCCGGACATCCGGGGCACGAAGCGACCGGGGTGCGCGTGTATGAGGGAAATCGGATCAGGCGCGCCGGGCACGTGCGTTACGAGCACGACGCCCAGGGCCGTATCACGCTGCGGCAGAAGACCCGGCTCTCCCGTAAGCCCGATACCTGGCGTTACCACTGGGATGCCGAAGATCGCCTCACGTCAGTGGTCACACCGGACGGCACGGTCTGGCGATATCTCTATGACCCCCTGGGACGCCGCATCGCCAAACAGCGTCTGGGGGCGGATAGTTCAACGATTGTCGAGCAGGTCGACTTCACCTGGGATGCCAGCACTCTGTGCGAGCAGACGACCTCCGTCGCCGATTCACCGCATCACGTCACTCTCACCTGGGACCACGAGGGTTTGCACCCGCTGGCGCAGAGCGAACGCGTCACCCTTGTCGACGCTTCCCAGGAGGAGATCGACTCCCGCTTCTTCGCGATCATCACCGATCTCGTCGGCACTCCCACGGAACTCCTCGACGAAGACGGCACCATCGCCTGGCGCACTCAATCCACGCTGTGGGGCAAGACTGCATGGACCGCGAACAGCACGGCCTACACACCGCTGCGGTTCCCGGGACAGTACTACGACCCCGAAACCGACCTGCACTACAACTATTTCCGCTACTACGACCCCGAGAGCGCCCGCTACCTCTCACTCGATCCCCTTGGCCTTCTTGCGGCCCCCAACCCCAGCACCTATGTCCACAACCCTCAGACGTGGACCGACCCTCTGGGGCTCGCCCCCCAATGTCGCGAACTGGGGTTGCGTGAAGACGCGCAGAAAGCGCTCACAAAGCTCGAGAACATCAAGAAGGATCCTGTCGGGTCCATCAATTCAGAGCCGAACCACAACCACTACAGCGCTGCTCGCCGCGAAGCGAATGGCGAGGTCGTCGCCAGGAAACCCGACGGCACGCCCTACGACCACATCACCGACCTCAAGCAGGCCCGCAACGGACTTGAAGGCATCCGGAAAGTCCTGGAAAAGGAACTGCAGAACCCTCCCGCGTCAATCACCGATCGTGGCATGGAAGTGCTGAAGAAGAAGCGTAAAGAGACGATCGAGGAGCTTGACCGCCTGAACGGCTTCTTGCACTCGATCGGCCACAGGTGACAGCAGTAAGTAATGTGGGCGCTGTCGACACAATGCAGCAGCGCCGATGCGCGACGGCAGCCAAGACCACGAGAGGATCCCGCCCATGTCCCAGTCCACTGATCGCAGCCGCTCGCTTGAGCAGCTCGAAGGCCAACGCTGGCCCGATCCGCCCGAAGACACGACCTCCATGGTCAAGAACGTCCACGAGTTGCGCCGCCGCCCCGTCGGAACGCTGGAGCCACATGAGTTGGCTCGTTTGATCGGCCAGGGCGTCGGGCTGGCCTGGCTTCTCCCTTTGGCTGTGGAGATTCTGAGGGAAACAGCACCCAACCAGGCAGCAGGGGGATTTTACGACGACGATCTACTGTCCGCCGTGGTCACCGTCAATCCCGAGGTGTGGGCGGCCGTTCCTGAACTCGCTCGCGAACTCAGGGACGCCGTGACGATGCTGACCGATCTGTCTCGTTACGTAAAGCCGGACGTTGACAAATTCCTCGCGTCGCTCCCCGAGGGCATCTGAGCCTACGGCCCGCAGCGCGGGCCATTCGTAAGTCCGAAGCGACCGCCGAGCGGACCGACTTCGCCTGGGACTTGCCGGAGCCACAGTTATCCGATTCAGTCATCTTCAGTCATCCGGAGAGCTCGCGCCGAAACCACCCATGCCATGTCCGGGATGGATGAGAAGCTGGAACGTCACGCCACAGGCCAGGGCCACGTGAGCAATGCCAGACAACTGCCCTCAATCCGAGAGCAGCTGACGCACATGAGTCTGCAGCTACCGTTCTCGACAGCCCAACTTCCGCCCGAGGCGCAGTCTTGCGCGAAGCCGGTCACCTGGTCGCTGATTCCTGGACCTATGTCACCCGGCGTCCCCGGTAATCCTCCCGACGGAGAGGACCGTCCCCGGCTGTGAGGAGCACTCCCCCTATGACCGTTGATCGTTTTCTCGTGAATCCAGAAGTGCTCCGATCGCTCTACGAACGTACCCCGAGCCTGAACGATGTCCGGATTCGCTCGATCAACCTGAACTGGCGCGGGCCGACAGTGACGTTGCGTGCCGACTTGCCGTCCTTTCCTGACTCGGCACCGCAGGAGTGGATCGACGCGGGTGTGGACACGGTGCAGTGTCAGTTCCAGTTCCTGGCCGCAGAGGACATCTCCCTCGCCGAATGGGCTCCGCCGGCAGTCGGCACCATCAACTTCGCGCCGTGGGGCGAGCAACGGCGTATGCGGGTGACCGTCGACGGTAGCGGGGTTGCCCTCCGATTCGACTGCAGTGAATCCGTGCGAATCGGTCACGTGAGCGCGTTCAAAATCCAGCAGGATGGATCGGACGACGGTAAGCATCGGTTCACGAGCAAGATCGATGCTTGGCGTCATGGATCCCTCCCGGCAACTGATGAGAAGACGTTTTATGAGCGATGATTGGAAGCAACTGCTCGCTTCTCCAGAATATCTGGGGAGACTGTACGACGGTGCCCCGCCTTCCCTGGACGTATGCGATCTGTTCTACTTTCATATCGATGAACGGGGAAACTCCGTAACTCTGGGTTTCGTCACCAAGAGCTTCCCTGTGAACCCGCCTGAAGAATGGGTGGGGAAGGGGTTCAATGCCTTCGAGTTCTATCTCGTTTTTACTGGGGTGGACGGTCTTCGGGTCATGCGATGGGGGGCTGCCGAAGCCAAGGAGTTCGATCTCACTTTCCGGGACGGAGAATTCATCGAGGTGATCCTGGGGGCTGAGGGCTCCGGGACGACCTTCCGGGCGAGCTCATCCCGTCTGGCCAGAGCACGTGCCTACCTCGCCTCGGACAGCCCCTGACGGGATG
>Ga0307512_10002590_pt1 | contig 22463 bp, 16 predicted proteins | sample 14_EM_MG_FD_200267 | JGI IMG/M metagenome (GOLD analysis project Ga0307512, IMG submission 200267) | Populus trichocarpa ectomycorrhiza microbial communities from riparian zone in the Pacific Northwest, United States - 14_EM | ecosystem: Host-associated > Plants > Roots > Unclassified | place...
ACTTTCCATTCGTTGCTCGGTTCTTCCTCTGATTCGTCTATTCTTTGCAGGTCAGGGATATCGACGATTTGAGTGCCGACAATCCTGTGTTTCACGTCGGCGGCCAACGCGTCGATGGCCTGTGCTGTTTTGATTTCTTGAAGGAGGTCATCGTACGGTTCAACGGTGATAGTTGCCAAGGTTGCCAGTAGTCGTGCGGCTGGTCTCTCGTAGCCTATCTCGTAGCCGGGTATTCTTGATGGTCCATCTGCCGGGTTTTTCTTTCCTTCCAAGTGTTCGATAACAAAGTCATAAGAGGATAGGATTTCCGCCCACCTGGCCTGTCTTCGGGAGAGCACTTTGGATGTTTGGAAGTACTCGAGATTCTTGTGGTCCCACTGGATCAAAACCTTGTGATTGGCGCCCTCGAGGTAGTGTCTCCATTGTTTCATTGTCTCGACAATCGCCAAGAGCTCCCGATCGTACGTGTCGTAGTTCTGTTCAGCAGGAGAGCATTTTCGACAGTAGAAATTGACTGGGCGAAGATTCCCGAATCCGTCGTACAGGTTGAGGATGCCGGCGATTGCGAAGCCGCTTGCATCGGTCTGCAGAATGATCGGTTTTTGCGGGTTGAAATGCTGGAGGATCGGTGCAACGGTAAAGGCCTTTTTGAGCTTCCGAAATGCGAGTTCGGCATCCCGAGTCCATTCCCACTTCCGTGAATCCTGTGTCTTTAGCAAGTTTGATATGGGAGCCGTCACCTTTGCATATTTCCGAATGAATCTCCGGTAGAAGCTTTTGAAGCCAAGGAGCACTTGCACATCCCGAACTGATTCCGGAGTCGGCCAGTCTTCGATCGTGGATATGCGGTCTGACTCCATGCCGATTCCATCCGAATTGATGACAAATCCGAGGAAGCCGACTTCCCGGACTCCGAATTGGCACTTTTCGGCTTTGCAATAGAGTCCGAATTCCTGTAGGCGTTGCAGCACTTTTCGGACGTGGTCTTCGTGCTCCTCCTCATTGGCCGAGTAGATGAGTATATCGTCAAGGTAACACACGGTGAAGTCGTCAATATAAGGCCGTAGACAATCATCAATGTAAGACTGAAACGTCGCCGGTGCATTTGTCAACCCGAAGGGCATAACTCGGTATTCGAACTGACCATATCGGGTTCGGAATGCAGTCTTGAACTCGTCGCCTTCCTTGACTCGGATGTGGTGGTAGGCGTTCCGGAGGTCCAGTTTAGTGAAGATCCAGGCTTCGCGCACTCGATCGAGTAGTTCTGAGATTAGAGGAAGGGGGTATCGATTCTTTACCGTGCCTAGGTTGAGAGCTCAATAGTTGACACACAACCGCAGTCCTCCGTCTTTTTTCATTGCAAACAGGATCGGCGCTGCGGCCGAGGATGATGACCGTTGAATGAAGCCGTTTGCCAGGTTCGTTTCGATGTAGGCCTTAAGCGTCTTCAGTTCGAACTCTGAGAGGTTGTAGATCCGCCCGTATGGTAGTTTGTAGTCGGGTTCCAGATCGATCGCGTGGTCAATTTGCCTGTGCGGTGGGAGTGTCTCGGCCTTTTTCTTGCTGAAGACCTCCACGAATTCCTGATATTGTGCTGGGATGCGACCCCCATCATCTGTTGTTACCATCTCCACGTTATCTATATCTGTTCCTATTCTCATTAGCCTTGTTTGCATTGTAGCGTGTTTTGGCAGAGTGGAGATGGGCAGGGGTCCCGGGTTGGCTGGATCAGATGGTTCGTCGCAATAGACCACCCCCGTTGTCCAGTTTCACCCTTCATGTCTCGGCGAGCCGGTAGCAGTCATTCAAGCACCGTCACTGTGTCACTCTTCTGCCGCAACTACCGCCGCTGCTCCTGCTCGCGCATTCAGGATCCTGGGGTTTCCCTCACCTTCGGTGATCCCTTCCAGAGATGCTCCCAGCAACCCTTGACATTCTCCAAGTGGTATGGCGAATGCCTCGACCACTTCCTCGCTAGCTAAGAGGTGACCGAATGCGGTGGCCCCGAGTAATTGTATAACCGGGGGAGGTTCATCATATGTGTTTTCCTCACCGCGTTCCGGCAGAGGGCTTGCGCGATCTGCTTCTGGAATTTTCGCCCGTTGCGGTCCATTTGGCGTTCGCAGGCCTGTCAATCGACCTTTGGTCCAGTCGATCGCCGGGTTCCTTGCCCTGAACCATGGCAAGCCCAGGACTAGGTCGTATGCCTTCATTGGGACGACTAAAACCTCGGATTCGTCAACCGGTTTAAGGTGTTCACAATACTGAACCAAGAGACATGCGTTTCGGCTCTCCTTTGCAGACATCATCACCTGGCCATTGAGGCCCTGGGTGGAGGTGAATGCTGGTTCGTGGGGCAATTCGAGTTTCCTGAGTAGGCTCGGTGATATAAAGATGCTCGTTGCACCGCAGTCGATTAGTGCTTTGACTCGCTGCATGTTGGCGTGTATGTTTCGTACAAGGACTTCATGGACGATATGCGCCGAATCCGGTCTCTCTGTGCCGCATAGGTACTGGCTTGACATCAGAGCCCGACCTTCCAGAATGACTCTTGATTTTAAGGCGATTCGGTGCGGTTGTATCTCATCCAAGGTTGCAAATAAGGATCGGTTTCCCAGGTTTTCCAATCCTAACTCCGTATTGTCCAGCCTCTCCCGTCGAGTTAGATATCGTGAGAGGTAGACTAGTTTTTTTGCTGCTGCGTGTCGAATGACTTTTGGCGTTTGATTTGTTTGCCGTCATAGCCGCTGTTATTGCTGGACTTCTGCTCAGGTCGGTTCGACTTGCTGTATTTGGTACAGAGGTAGGTTTTGTGGTCTCCGTTGCCGCAGCGAGTGCATTGCCGGTTTGCCTTTCGGCTTTCGTAGACTTCTTTTGAAAGCCACGGCGCTGGTGACAAGTTGGCACGGCTGCCTCCGCTGGGCTTATTGGACTTGCCCGATTTTGAATTACCGGTATTGTTGGAATTACCGGGAGTGCTTTCTGCAGGTTCGGAGATGGATGGTCGAAAATTACGTTTCTTATTGCCGCCTTTCTGAGACTCCCCTGCTTGCCTTTGCTGTTGCTGTCCCCCGGGCTTTTTGTCGTCCGGTTTGAACTCCGAGGCCGCCGCACAGTCGAAGAGTTGGTCGAGTGTGTCGAACCTGTCTTTGCCGCTGGAGATCCAAGGTCTGACTTTCATCTTAAGTGCGTGGCGCAGGCCCGCCCATGCCATGTCGTATAGGACCACTTCGTGCGTTATAAGGCTCCAGCCGGCTCTTCTCCAATTTGCTTTCAAGCGGTTGGCATAAACTCTGACTGATTCGTTTTGTAATTGCTGGTACTCCTGCATGGCTTTTGCGGCTGAATTGAGACGCCTATCTTTATCTCCGTACATCTTTTGAAGCTCGTTCGCGAAGAGTTGGAAGTTCTCTAGACACGGGTCCTTGGCCTCTCGTAGGTCGCTAGCCCACTCGGATGGGTCCGTATTTTCCGTCTGTCGCTGAGTCGTATCTGGGTGGTTATTCCAGGTGTCGAGAAAAGAGACAGCATACTTGACTTGATCGGGATCGCCTCTTGGGAATAGATGCTTGTGGGATGCAAAGTTTGATCGTAATGTTTCGAAGAACTTATCCAGCTCTTTCGCTCCGCCGCAGTACCGTAAGGGATCAACCATCTTAAAGATCTTGGACTGATTTCCGGGATTCTCCGGTCTGTCGATGGTTCGGCTGCGGTCGAGTTTGGTGAGCATTCGGGTTCTCTCCTCCTTCCATTCGGCTTGTTGTTCGAATAGGAGTTTAAGTAGCATCCGGTGCTGTTCAAGCATCTCCTTTTGGTCGTCTTCGGTGATCTTTGACAATATGTTATCTCTGCCTCGATTCTCCTCGCCCTCTGGTAAGGTTGAATCATCTTCGTCTTCGTCTTCGTCTTCAGGATCGCGGGCTTCTTCGTGAACTTGAGTATCAGCGGGATCGTCATCGTTGATTTCGTCTTCTGGAAGTACCGAGACGCGGCCCGTAGGAATAGGCGTGATTCGGCTGAGCGATGCTCGAAGGGATTCCATGCTCGCACGCGTGTTAGGCACACGCAATTGGCTTCTCTGTATTCTCTTTGGGGGCATGGAGGGTAATTGGCTGTAATTGTTGATTTCGTGTCTGTCGCGACGCGTCAATTAAAGGGGTAAATTCGCGTGATCTCGTGAGCGAAACGTATCCGATTTTCTGAAAGACCGAATATAGTGTAAGGGCGCGTACGCCGGCGCTCGGCAGTATAAGGATATGGTATGGTATACGGTTGCACACGGGCACGAGTGAGATCAGGTGTAGAAGTAAGTGGTAAGATATTCGGTATGGAGCTAAGTCTCCGTTGCGATGTCAATATAAGGTTGGCGGTTACCCGGCGCTGGACACCTCACGTGACCACCCGGCAACCCTAACCACCCATACTTGACAACGCCGTTACAAGCACTCTCAGGTTTGTCATCACATGACTTATCTCTGCCTATTCTTACACGGTACTATAGAGGGATACATCACGTGATTTGTTCGGCACAGGCAGCTTCCAGTGTTCCCCAAGTGAAGACTACGACAATGGCCTTGGCTATGCCACCAATCTTGATATCACTGATGATGATGATGATGATGATGATGATGATGAGGAGAGTGGGTATCTACATGATGATATGGAAACTCGTCAAAAGTGGGAAATGAATAGCAAATGAGGAAGATGCTTGGTCAAAGCTGAAACCGACTGTGAGAGTGGGACTCAGTCGGTGCCCACAGTTACGATAGTAAAGGTGCTTCGGAAGGTTACGACCAGGAGGTCCTAGGTTTGACACCCTATTATTGTTTTGTACCCATTAACACTGACGGGTGTAGCATGCAGATGATGAAGAGCATAGCGGAGAAGAGCTGTGGAAGATGCGGATGAAGTAGGAGAAGAAGAAAGTGATTAGCCAGTGCATCGTTAACGGAGAAAGGAAAAACTTATTAAAACGAGATCAACAGCTACAAGGAGTTCTCAAGTTCGACTTTCTATTCCTTACTGGTATCTACGGTGACTGATTCCTAAAGGATGGGAATGATGAAGTAGACTCAGATGTACAGAAAGCAGCTTCTCTTGCCTGAGAAGGAGACGATTGTATATTCATGGACTTTGGCTATAAAGTACTTGCTATGGCACAAGATCTCACTAGAATGACAATCTCAGTATACCACCATGAAGATCCTGGATCATGCGAGGGCTGTGACCACATCAAATGTATCTGGCATGTGCAGTAATATGAAGAGCGCATGGAAACTTCCGATGAGAGAGAAGAAGGAATCAGTTTCTGCCGAGCTACCGTGACCCTAAGCAGAGTCTGCATATAAGGGGTGACTTTGGTTGACAGGAGAGTGCAAAAAGGAGATTGCAAATGTCTATGAGGAGAAGACCAAGTACTACGAAGAGAAAGTGAAGGGGATGAAGGAACACGGCTGCATCACCATTATCGAAACCCTCAAAACAGTGCAAACGAATGGAGTGAAGCTTTTGTGAAAATCTGCCCGTCTCTGGATACTCAAATATGAAGATGTACAGTACTAACCATGCAGGTGTTATATCTCGGGAACCATGGCGTACTACAGTCCATCATGTTATACAGACCAACATTCTGGCATGAGCTCTGTCCAGTGCCGGCTGTGGAGCGTCCAACTTACACCTCATCCTCCACTGCGGAAGAAGCCATGAAGGGATTAAATCTATGTGCGAAGGCTCGGATTTAGGCCAGGGAGCAAGCAAGCTTCTCTTAGTACCTTGTACTGTTAAATGAACAGCAGGGAGAGATAAACTCAGGACGTTGGTTTCTTCTGCATTTCTTGCAATCATCAGTAAGTAGCACATAATGATTTTGCTGAAATTACACTGATTCACACTGCAATGCAGTGATGCGAAGACTCTGAATCGTATGGAGCAATTTCAGAAGCTTCCCCCTCACCGGCTCCAGATAGTGTTAGGAACTGGTCTAGGAAACTTGCCAGCCATCTGGGTTTGGACTAGATAAACGGTTCAGTTCGGTTCCAGAAACGTCCAAAAACCTGCTCAGTAGCTTCTTGACTGGCCAAACCCACACCGGTACCCATCAACCCACGTGTTTTTCCCGATCTGACTAGAGCCGTCGGTCCCAATCTCCCATTCTCGTGTTCAGGTTTTTCTATTGATGGTCGCATTCAGATATTCCACTGTTGTGTGTAAAATAACAACTTTGGTACATAATTGTCTTTGTTTGTTTTATCGGCTGCCATTATAATCAAAACAGGCAGAGAGATGCTCCCTGCTACACCCCGAAGTTGATTGTGAATGGTCTTTCGTCTTGCATGATTAGTAAGATTTGAGGTACAGAACAGCCATATTGACAGTTAAGGCAGTCATCAAGCCGCAAATGGATCAGTTCGCACCTGCTACTGCACCGACACCATTTGGTGAGCTGATGGAGCTACATGATATTGTCAGCGGAAAATCGCAATGCCACAAGGAACTTCATGAGCTGAGATTAGCCATGTGAGCTCAGCATCAGGGAAACCACTGTCTGATGTAGCCATATCGGCTCTCATGCCCAACGCAGGACCCAATTCGTTACCTATTAAGTAATCCAAGACTGTCAAACCGGTAAGCTTTAACCCCTGCATATAACCTCTCTAGCACATTACCATACAGGAATTGGATTCAGATGAACATATTGTAATGGCTTGTTTGTCATCTGTACACTACCTGCACAATTTGTGATTATCGACTGCATATCGCCATGAAATGTAATTGGTGACCCTATTTTGCTACATGTCGGAATTTTGTTCATTTCTGTGACCAAATTGTGACACCTGATAAGTCGTTTGTACATGTGCAAGGGTCGTTCCATTCAAAAGTGTTAAACTCCAAAATGAGTTGATTGACAATTGATCAACGTGATATCGTCATGCCTCTTACAGGTAAGTGAGAACAGGCAATCTAAATTGAAGAGAAAATTGACTAACAAAATATGAGTCAGGGATGGCATACATGTCATAGAAGGAGCGTTCAATGCGCAACGCCAATCTGTCGGAATGACTACCATCATGTGGCATTCATCCATACATCAAGCTACATAACTCTGCATTCCGACCTAGTGCATATAGTAAACATTTTGAAAATTGCTTATGGTAGGTCATGGAAATCGAGGAGAAGCAACTGGATAAGGCAAAATAAGTCAATTGGGCTATATTGATGAAAAAGTAGTATATGGATCTAAATGCGGTACATTGCCAGCTGAAAGCGCTGGAATGTGACAGCGCTACATTATCCATTGCTTATAGATCATGTGCATCAGTGGATCAGTAATTGAGAAGCCAAAAAGTATTTGAATGGAACTGAGTATTCACACAAATCATACATTTGCCGTCAATAACGACTATATGATGATTTATACAACATGATTAACTACACAACAACAGTTAGGATATGTTTATGGTGAGCATCAATGGAGTGTCAACGATTATTGGTCTCGTAAGTAAGTTAATTGGGAACTGATTTGCTTGCTGTTATTTATAACAAAACTATTGGCTACTGTGATAGGCAAAAGAAAACGCAACACAGTTACCGCCACATGTTGAAAATGAGAGTCAATGGAGTGTCAATGATTTTTGGTCTTCTAAGTAAGTTATTTGGGAAGCAATTCACTCGCTGGTATGGAAAACCAATGCATTGGCAGCCGTTATCGGGGAAAGAGAAAGCAACACGGTAACAGCCTCATTCGGAAAATGAGTGTCTACGCAGTGTTGACAATTTTTGGACTTGAAAGCAACTTAATTGGGAAGCGATTTGCTCACTGTTATCCATAGTCAACGTGTTGGATGCCCGAATAGGCATAAGAGAGAGCGCCACGGGAACAGCCACATCCTGAAAATGAGCGTCAACGGAGGGTCAACAATTTTGGGTATTGTAATTTTGTTAATTGGTAACCGAATTGCTCGCTGGTATCCATAACAAACATATCGGCAGCCATTATAGGCAACAGAGACAGCGACAAAGTAACAGCCCCATTCTGAATATGAGCGTGAACAGAGTGTCAACGATTTATAGTCTTGTAAGTAAGTTCATTGGGATATGATTTGCTTGGTGTCATCCATAATCAACGTAGTGGCAGCCTTCCTTGGCAAAAGAGAAAGCGACATAGTCACAGCACCATTCTGAAGAGGAAGGTCAACAGACCGTCAACAATTGTGGGTGTTGCATCTTGTATAATCCAAGCGCTGTGCTACCGCATTTACGCATCATCAAAGTTTTGGCCTCCTTTGTAGGCATTACGGTCAATGTCGATGTTGCTACAGCTACAAATGAGCGTCAACAGAGTGTCAACAGAGCGTCAACAGAGCGTCAACAATTTTGGGTGTTGCATCTTGTATAATTCAAGGACTATGCTACAGCTTTTACCTATAATCGAAGTATTGGCCACCTTTATGGGTAATATGGTCCATATTGTTGTCTCTACAGCAAAAAATGAGCCTCAACAGAGCGTCAACAGAGCGTCAACAGAGCGTCAGCAGTGCATCAAGTATTTTGGGTGTTGCATCTCGTAGGATCGAAGGGCTGTGCTACGGTGTGTATCCAGAATCGAAGTATTGGCCGCCTTTATAGGCAATTTGGTTAATGTAGATATAGCTTCACCTGACAATGAGCGTCAACAGAGCGTCAACAGAGCGTCAACAGAGCGTCAAGAGAGCATCAACAGAGCATCAACAGAGAGTCAACAGAGCATCAACAATCTTGGGTGTTGCATCTTGTATTATCCAAGGGCTTTGCTATAGCATTTACCCATATTCAACGTACTGGCAACCTTGATGGGCAAAAGAGACAGCGACATGGTCACAGCCCCACTCTGAAAATGAGCGTCAACACAGCGTCAATGATTTTGGGTGTTGCATCTTGTGTAATCCAAGGGTTGTGCTACAGCTTTTATCCATAATCGAAGTATTGGCCGCCATTATACGCAATATGGTTAATGTCAATGTCGCTTCACCTGACACTGAGCGTCAACAGAGCATCAACAGAGCATCAACAGAGCATCAACAGATCATCAACAGATCATCAACAGATCATCAACAGAGCATCAACAATCTTAGGTGTTGCATCTTGCATAATCCAAGGGCTGTGCTAGGGCATTTACCCATAATCAACGTATTGGCAGCATTTATGGGCAACAGAGCAGGCGACATGGTCACAGCCCCAGTCTGAATATAAGCATCAACAGAGCATCAACGATTTTGGGTGTTGCATCTCATATAATCCAAGGGCTGTGCTACGGCTTTTATCCATACTCCAAGTATTGGCTGCCTGTATAGGCAATATGGTTAATGTTGAGGTCGCTTCACCTGACAATGAGTGTCAACAGAGTGTCTACAGAGCATCAACAGAGCATCAACAGATCATCAACAGATCATCAACAATCTTGGGTGTTGCATCTTGTATAATCCAAGGGCTGTGCTTCAGCATTTACCCATAATCAATGTATTGGCAGCCTGTATGGGCAAAAGAGAAGGCGACATGGTCACAGCCCCAGTCTGAAAATGAGCGTCAACAGAGCGTCAACGATTTTGGGTGTTACATCTTGTATAATCCAATGGCTGTGCTACGGCTTTTATCCATAATCAAAGTATTGGCCGCCTTTATATGCAATACTGTTAATGTCAATATTGCTACAGCTGAAAATCAGCATCAACCGAGTGTCAACACAGCATCAACACAGCGTCAACAGAGTGTCAACAGAGTGTCAACAATTTTGGGTGTTGCAACTTGTGAAATCCAAGGGCTATGGTATGGCATTTACCTATAATCGAAGTATTGGCCACCTTTAAGGAAAGTATGGTTAGAGTCGATTTTGTTACACCTGAAAATGAGCGTCACCAGACCATCAACAGAGCGTCAACAATTTTACGCGTTGCATGTTGTGTAATCCAACGGTTGTGCTACGCCATATGCGCATAGTTGCAGTTTGGCCACCTTTATTTGCAATATGGTTACTGTCGATGTCGCTATCACCTTTAACTGCATGTCAACAGAGCTTCAATGATATTTGGTAATGTAAGTATGGTGATTGGAATGGGGTATGCTTTCTGTTATATGTAAACAACATACTGGCAGCCTGTATCAGCAAAAGAGCAAGCGAAACGGTCACTTCCCCATTCTCAAAATGAACATCAATGGGGCATTAACAAAATTTGCCCTTTTGAATAAGGTAATTGGTAAGTGATTTGCTCACTGTTATCCATAACCAATGTATTGCCAGCCATTATAGGCAAAAAAGAAAGTGATACTGTCACGGCCCCATTGTGAAATTGACCGTCAATCCCGTGTCAACTGAGGGTCATGAATTTCTGGTAATGCATATTGGGTAGTGAAGGCATCACATGGATCTTTGAGCTTATAATTGAACTATTAACCTCCTCCATGGTCAACAATACAAATTAGTGAAAGAAAAACATGAATTCAAATGTTATCGATTTCGCACTCTGCAAAACATACAAAATGTGATTCCAGGATGTCGAATAATCCGTTTTGATTAAGCACTATTATCAAATAGCAAAGGCAAGTGCGGTATATGTATTTACAGATGGACGTGCGGGAAAACCCACTGAGGACCTGCCCACTTCAGACGGATAGGGAGATGTCTATTGAATCGTACCCAAATCGACAGTTCAGGTTAATCGACGACCCAGGCAGCCAAGTGTGTGCAGGTTAGGTTCTGACCCGGACCTGGACCCAAATTGACGGTCCAGAACAGTTGCTAACACTAGCTGCAGAGCATTGGGACTGCTACAAAGCTCAAAAGGCATGCACCCGAGCATTGGAGTGCCCAGTGGGGTGGTACTCTGGCTAATGAGGGATCCAAAGTCAACCACGCAGAGGTTAACAGATGTATTCGCATCGAACAGTTTAGTGGAAATGTTTGGATAACTGCTACTACATTGATTGTGGTTATAATTACAATGAAACAGAACAATGTGATCGGCAAAGCAGAAGTCGGGAACATTATTGAGTATGTTTGAGATACAGGACTTCGTGGTGTGAAGCACAAACAACATTTGGAGACGGTTTACCTCGCCTGGAAACTTCAGGACAATTCAACCGCTCGCTGCAAGAAACTCAATGTAAGTCTTCTTTCGTTAATGCATTAGTGGCAGAACTAACCACAATGGATTTCAATATACCAGAATCAGCAATACAATGATAATAAGGTGGAAGGTCTTGGAGATGTTTCTGGATGAGGATGCTGAGACTCACATGCTTGCCATGACTGTCAAGTTCATTGTTCATTGCCTTTTTCAACTGAATGCTGATGAGGGTTTCACTGCTGTGGAGGCGATCGAAATGTCTGTCGATAAGGAGAGTGTTGCTTAAGTCGAACTGTCTATTATGGCACTGACAATGTTGAGTTTGGTGGGATATTTGGCACTTTCTACCATTTACGCCATAGTAATAGATTGTTCTGTTGCTGCTTTCGATACAAGCAATTCTGTCAATGAGTACTAACTAGTAATTGCTGGTACAGTTCGGTATTGTTCACTACGGTTCCCCCATGATACGCAAACACATCAACTTGGTTGGAGCATAGTGTGACAGTATTGGGTAGTACATGTAAGTACTGACTGGTATTCTTTTGTATTGCTTCGTCAGCTGAAATAATTATCAACATACGGTGTTACACTTCAATACAAATCAATACTTCTCAGTACCCATCAGTACACAATAATACCATTTTGCACAAGTTGTTCTTCGTCGTCACTACAACACTATGCCCAAATTCCCTCCAACTTTTCCACCTTCCGTTTCGACTTCTTTACCAGACTCTTTGTTGGGTTTTTTGGCTGTACGATCTTATTGCCATCGGCATTGCCATTAACCTTATCAATGCCATTTTGGTCACTACACCAACCACTGCTATTGCTGTCATCCTTCTTTACCTTCCTACCACCTTTCACCTTTTGTGTTTGCCTTTCTTCACATTTGCCTGTGTAAAGGCTTCTTTACAAGCACTTCTGCCTCGCTGGCGTGGCTGCAGAACTCCGTATAATCCTCTACTAGTCTCCTGTCAACCACATCTAAAGAGTCTCTCACTAGTATACAATAGACAGGCCTTTCGAGTTGTTTTCAAGCTATCAACTGCAACGCTGCTAGGCAGACAGCTACACGAGAACGAGAAGTACATGAAGGAATAGGTACTGAGATTCACATATTTCACTTTGTGATGGCCAACGCCACTACCGTATTCTAACACAGCTTAGTCCTGACTATTGTTGAAAATATAAGGTATGATACGAAAGTCTTTGCCAGATATTGTAAATCATCATCTATGATACCATCTCCAGGTTGCTTGCTGGCTGAGATGCATTTCTCCAAAGCCTCCCTCAGCTTATTTACCTTCAGGGGAAATTCTTGCAGATGCTGAAATCTGCTTCTGTAGACATGGATGGCTTGTGTACTGCTTCCCCAAGCTGGGCATGCATTGCTAGCAGAAGTAAATTCTTCGATACAAGAGATTCCCAGAGAGTGCTTGCTGATAGTGACCTGGACTTGATCAATTGTAAGGTTAGTCAGCTGACTAATGGTGTGAATATCTTCTGTGTTTCCATTGGCGTTAACCATGCTCGTGTTGAAGTACTCAGGCTGATAATGGATTAAATCACCAGGTCAGAGCAGTCAAGGCAGTTTGGTCGGGTAATTATGACTATTAACCATATCATAGCGGAGGTGTTTGTAGTATCAGCTCGTGACTTTTTGCTTCGACCAGTGGGAGGAGTCTTGCCTCTTGCAGCAATATCGTCATCACTCCCATCGGTGTCTCTGTCAACACTCCAAGACTCCACTTTTCCTCTTTCGCTTGCCACATGGTCAATCACATTACCATGTTCATCGACTTGTTAATCAACACTACTCTCAATAATTTCACTATCCGCCTATACACCGGGTTTGTCCACCACCTTAAAAGTATCCACTCCATTATCCTCATGGGCCTCATTATTGTGCTGTGAACAACTAACAGCCTGTGACTAACACCAGTCAATCACACCCGGAAGCTTCAGGATGTTTGCATTGCTTTCCTTGTTGATGATTCACGAAGCTGTTTGGCGACAAGAAACAAATTTTACCAGGCCAAGGGAAATGGGCAGATTCACACAGCAGAGAGTTTCGTGGTGTATGCATCACGGGACCAAGTCCATGCAATGTGCTGAGGTCGAAAAGTTAGGAATCTGGGGGTGAGAGGTGTTGGTCCCAGTACTTGTAGCTAAGTACTTAAACAATTTGACGTCACTCGAGTGGTGGCGTAGCGTATTGTTGAACTAGGCCAGGCTACATCATTTGCTGACGGTTACAAGCAGGATATGGCTGAAGGTAATTGTCAAGGAAGGAAAAAGCTCCATCAATGAGAGCGAAAACGGATCCTGAATACAGCACGCTACAGTCATTAGACAATACTGGAATATACTCTCCAGTAAAGCACGGTATAAATCCTAAAATTACAACTCAATCACATTGTGGAGGTTGAGTTGAAGAAGTATATTTTAGTACTGACCACAACTACCTAGTGGACTTGCTCTTCCCTTCATAAGTCTTTTATTCACTTATATACAGAAGATTATCCCAAGCTAGAACAGTCACAAACAACAAAAGACAAGAAAGAAAACTGCAAACGATGTGTAAACAGTGATTCTGCCACTCCACCTGGACTCCCCTAGTCATGGCCGGAAACCATTTCACTCAGTGTAGAGTTTAATAAGATTCTGAGCTACCCTGGGTATATATAGTGATGCAGATGGGTGGGTATTTTGCAGCTGAATGCGCTGCGTTGCCTTCACCACTGCCACTCTGCTCCTCCTATATACCTCTTCCCAAGCTCCTGGCCTCCATTCTTCGCTCCCATCCTTAAGGTCTGGCGCCAAATCCTGCAACCGTCTGAATACTGCGGCTGGGTGCATGATAATGAAAGAGTCCACATACATACTGAAGTGGAGGAGCTACAGTTGTGAATGGATGAGGCTTGGTAGTGAGCAGAGGGTCTTGTGTGTTTGTATGTTATCATGTTTGTATTGTAGTATCACCAAGCGCAGTGTGCAGAGCTAGACTTCAGGGCCCTATAGTCTTTTCTTCCATGGCTCTGCTGTCCTACTCCTAAACATTCCATAGTTCGCTTACCCCGAAAATTGTCTTCTTACCCTGGGCTTACTTCTGCCCGGACAGGACGGACTATTGGGAAGCCTGCATCGATCAGGCTGGGCAATGCTATGATGCTGAGGATGGAATATGTACCAAAGCCTGCAGTGCATAGTTCGTTTAAGACATTTGAAATCCTGATATTTACAATTGAAACAAGCAGGGAGTAGTATTGGAACGTACTGACACTGCACAATGCACTCGTAGTAGTTGGCAAAAGACAGGGCACCAAGATATACTTACAAGCAGTATAAAGGAGCATAGAGCAGTACTGTGAGGTAAAATGAAGTATGGGAAAACTTTGATTTGTTCTGGCCAAATGGATGAGAATTAATCGTATGAACCCAGTAAATAGATTGAGATTAGTCGATACATGCCAATACTTAGTAGTACCAGTCTCTTCAGAAGCAATCAATGTGATGAACAATATATGATATCGGGTGTGAATTCAATCCAGTGTTATGTAACGCATGGTACAGATTAGTACTGCACAGTGTTGAGCAGTATGGATATAATCCCGAGTATTTCCAACGATAGACTCTGTCCATGTGCAAAATGAACTCACCACATGATCAGATACCAATAAGTACCGATGAATACAAGATGATAACAGATGCTATACACAAGTTGCTTTATTTCTTGTGATAGACTATGGACTGTTCCGCGAAATGAACATCGCTCAGCCACAGATACAAGCTAGTACATACCTATACTGCGCAGTAAAAGATTGTACAGAACATCATGAGAGTGACATTGGATTGGTGACAAATGAAAAACATATATGGCCACATACGGGTCAGTACTGATGCATATTTGAAAATTCTCATTGGGCAAGAGGTAAATTGCGAGAGTTCTAAAATGCGTCAGGATACAGATACTCTTTGCTGTCGCACCAGAAAATCATAGCCGTACAATACCAACACATACTGATAAGTACGGCTTAGTATTGACGAGTTGGAGTCTCTGCGCAAAGTAAGTCATTATAAATTTATCACACCCTAGCGCATGGGCAGCTGCCTGCCACTAATAGACGATGTTCTATTGAGGCATTTACCAATGCTCAAAACCGTATGGGGTCTTGAAATTGCCTGCCATAAGTGGTCACAATACCCCGGTGACAGTTGAAGGAGATAAAGAAGAACACCTGCAAACAGTTGATCCAGAGGAAGAAGAGATATTTGAGTCCAAAATTTGGCCACAATAACCATTCCGAGGAAATATAGTGTTTCCCAATAGATGCTCAGTTATTGAGGACATTTACAAAAGGAAAGCTTGCGGTGCTTAACGCCTTTCTATATGACATTCATCAAGCCATTCAAACAAAGGACCTGAAACAATGACCACTGGAGAAGGTCATTTCCAAATGGTACGATGAATTCATCAAGTTGTTCAGTAAGGTGTTAGCACTTCCATAACCACCCCACCAACCTGGTATTGATGAAGACATTGGTTTGAAGGACGGAGACACCCCCTCATGAGGCTCCATGTACTCAATGTCCAGGGCGAAGATGGCTGTTCTGAAGTCATACCTTGAAGGGAAATAAGTCAAACAGGTCGATTTGACAATCAGCTTCGCCATGTATGGGACAAGTAATATGTCTCAAGAAATTGGATGGCAGTTTATGGTTATGTATTAATTATCGAGATATCAATCCTAGAAGGATAATAAATCGTTACACTCTTCCTTAGATAATGAAGACCCGGAGCCTGTTAGAAAACAAAGATTTAAACAAAGTTGGATGTCTGAGGGGCCTATGACATCATTCAAGTAAATGAAAGAGATGAGCATCAGTTAGCGTTTCGGATGAGGTATGGCTAGTGCGAAACCCCAGTGATGCAGTTCATCAAGACCAATGCACCAGACAATTTTCGAGGGTATATCAATCACCCAACAAGAGAGACTCTGGATAATTATGCATCGGCATGTTTGAACGATGTCTTAATACATAGTGACTCTGTGGAGGAACATCTCAGTCGTGTTAAGTGGATTATGCAACATTTCGTAGGAGCAGGATCAGATGTTTAGGCAGAAAAATCCGAATTTCATAAGGAAACCATGAGGTACCTATGTCTGATTATATCAAGAAAAGGAGTTTCAATGAATAAGAATAGAGTGGAAACCAAGCAAAATTGGAGTCAGCAAAAGAAACCGAAGAATGGAATGGTGAATAACCTGTTTGAAGTACAACTATGTGTCAGCTGTGCAATTGTTATTGATGGTGTATTCCTAACTATTCCGAAAAGCGGAAGCATTGCCAAGATTAACAAAGAGTGATTAATCCTTTGAATCAGATGTGGAACTGTGATCGGCCTTTGAAACAAGGGTTTCAATGTTCACTACCGCATGTGCCCTCCAATACTTCAATCACGAGACGGAAGTTATTATCGAATCAGAAGCCTCAGATTACATTTCTGGCAGGGTATTGCCACAGTACGGTAGTGAGGGGGTATTCCACATTCCATTGTACTTTTCGAAGAAGCATATACCCATGGAACGTAATTATGAGACATCCCATCAGGAGCTTATGGCTGTTATCAATGAACTTGAGGAATGGAGACCATAATGCAGATGTGCCACATACCCCTTATATCAGATAACTGATGGTTAGGATCTCAAACATTTCATCATGAAGAACCGGTTGAATTTGAAAGATGCACGCCAGTCCGAGTTATTCACTGATTTTGAGTACTAGATTGTTTATAAACTTGGGAAATTGAATGGAATGCAGCTGCTGTGACAAGAATGCCAGGAGACCTCCCTGACGGGGGCAATGAATAATTAAAAAATAGGGAACATGTGGTTTTAAAACTGCAGGAACTACCAGAACAATTGCATTTGGTGGTGGAAAATCTGCCCACTGAGGGCCGTCGCTCAATTTCTGACCATATGATAAAAGCATATGTAGCAGACCGATTAGTGCGGAAGATACAGTAAGCAATTTGAACAAATACTGGTTTCCAGGAGATTAAAATTGCATGATAGAGAGAGGAAGAGGGACAGAAACAATATACGGGAAGCATAGACATTCCAGTGCATGATGGGTTCTGTTTACGCCTGATACGGAAGCATAATTATACAGCATTGCCAGGACACGCTGGACAAGGGAAAACGTTTGACACTTGAGCTGAAGACTATTACCGGAAGAGAATGCAGAAGGACATTGGTCAATATGTATGCAACTTTAACCACTGTCAATGGTCTCACAGCTGATGTCATTGAACATTTGGAGTCCTTCAACCTGTAATGGTACCGAATACCCAATGGGAAGATATTTCAAAACATTTTGTTGTGTGGTTGCTGGAGTGTAAAGGGTATGATATAACATTGGTGGTTGTTGATAGGCTTTGAAAAATGTGACATTTTGTTCCCTGTGTAGTGACACCTGATGCCCCCGAGTTGGCAAAACTATTTATAAGGGTGGTTGTACGTCTTCATGGACTCCCGCTCACAATTGAGTCAGATAGGGGTTCGTGGTCTCCTTCGATGTTCTGGGGATACATGTGTGACCAGTTATTTATTGACCAGAGAATGTCAGCAGCATTTCACATGCAAACAAATTGGCAGACAGAATAAATGAATGACAGTATGGAACATTATCTCTGGGGGTTCATTAATTACCAATAGGTTGACTGGGTACAGTGGTTGCCAGTCGTCAAGTTCGCAGTGAATAATGGGTGGTCAGAAAAACCACAGAATTCACCATATATTGCTGTCCAAGGAAAGGATCCCAGAATGTTGTTCTAGGAAGGCCCAAAGAAGATACCAGACCGGTGACGCCTCGATCCGGATCTTGTTCAAGCCACAATACTTCAAATGCATCATAACTTCCAGGTAGAAAGGAGAAGGTGTTAGGCATTACAGGAAGTGGGACCAAATCGATAACAAATCCCCTTGCGGAATATCTAGTTGGGATCTGAGGTTTGGTTGGATGCCTGTCATATACGAACGATTCAACTCATACAAAATTTATATTGGTAACGATTGGGACTGTTTCAACATTTTGGTAGGATATTCTGATTTGCATATGAATTGGAATTACCCGTATCCATACGAATTCACCAAGTTCAACATATTTCACTTTTGGACCCAGCGATTGATAATCCTCTGGTCGGACAACAGATTGTCCCACTACCCTCAGTGGAGGTTGATGGCAAAGAGGAGTACCGAGTGTCCAGTATTGAAGACAGTTGGGTATATCCACTTCAGTTACAGTATCGAATACATTGGACAGGGTATGATTCTTTACCGTGTGAGTGGGCAAAGTTCGTGGATGGCCGACATGCAGTGGATGAGATTCTTTGATTGTATGCACAGAAGCCAGGGCCCTTGGAGGAAGTTCTTGGAGGACCTCCAACCTAGAAGGGGAATACTGTAACAGCTCAAAGGTTACCAGTGATGAGAGGAACAGTATTAGTGGTGAAGGCACAGGGTGTCGTAGGAATTGTATTAAGAAAACGCAGAGACATTGGAAAACACAGAAATAGTGGTGTAGTGGTGGTGGCATTATTTTTGAACATAAAGAGTTGGATTGAGATGTCGCGACATCAGGCGATGTGGCGTGCTGGTGTTGATTAGAGTTTTGATCATGGTGTGTAAGACCATGAGTGAAGATGCAGATGGTACATCAGAGCATGGGAGATGATTCAAGGGTGGCAGACACACTGTATATAAAGAGAGGTTTTTGGCATTGGAGGATTTCCTTTTCTTCTCTCTTTACTCATTCTCTTGTATAGCAAAGCAAGTTATAACTTTGAAACAGCTTTGACTCTTGTCCTTTCTTGACTTGCTCAATACGAACTGTGAGCACCTTTTGTCTTGTTTCCTGATACCACATTCTAGTTACTAATATCACCTACACGCGACCCGCCCGTTACACAGGCAGCTACGAAACAGGCTATCTCCCATCTGTCAATTTACATTCAAGTTCCAAACACTGCTGTTAAGCAATCTTGGCTAGATGGAATCAAGATTGGACAATATGGCCTAATAGAGGGTAATGAGTAGATCATTTCATGTGTATCAATGGTTCTTATTGGACAAATGTTTGTGAAGTTGTCATGGGTGTGTGGTAGAAGTTTGAGGGGATGATTCCATCAACCTCACCATCCTCCCATAACCCTGTGGGCGGCAAAGCCGCCACCAGTGCTAGTTAAGTTTATAGATATGCGACTGTGCAGTGCGACATAAGAATCTCAGGGAAACAGGGACTGATATAGTTGATGCATCTAAAGCGCGAGTGCAATACTTACACGTGATTCAGACCTAAAATCCGGCAATTTGCGGCTACCGCTAGTCCTGCGGTCATCCAATTAAGGAATATATAACAGCTTCTCGGTTTGCACCTTCCAGTTTCAACATATGTACGATGCATACAAAATTCACCCACCACATATTTGGATCGGCTGCGGCAGTGTTGAGTACGTCACCACCCAAAATTCAATTCGGCATGTAATTGCAAAATGTCTATATTGTTCATATGGTGTGGCATTGTGATAGAGTGTCGTGGTAATTTCTAGGTAACTCCTGTTTTTCATCCATTGTTTTCATCAGAATTTGGAAATCAGGAAGCCACAGCATAAAGAGGGTCGCAACGTCGATTCAAAACACTTCATTAGTGCCCACACTTACAGCTCTGGACGCATAATGCCAAGCAAACGGATATCTCAGCGCCAAGATGCCGCATTAGATCATCTGCATACGAAGTACCTGTGACCCAGGTGGACAACACGATGCTGGGTGTAATGTTCGATCTTGGGGCTGCGATATCTAGCGCTTACGGGCCAGACTACAGCAGGAACTCACGTCGAACTACCAGCTGCTGAGCCCAAGCGTACTCAATTCGGATCGCCCTTCAAATTTCTCAATCTACCATCGCCTGATACCTCGTCTCATTCTACCTTGTGCTACCAATGGAAAGGATTCAGTCGCTGAATAATGGCTACATTCCCATCTTTTATGATACAGTTCTAAGAACATAGTAGCATCTGGCCCCGTTTTCCATCCCCATTACAGATCCAGCAACAGTTGGTATACTATTGCGTTGTTTGTGGTCTGTCAGGCTGGGTGGTGGTTTGCATACCTATTCGCTGTGGAGGCTCCGAATTGATGCTACCTAAATGCATCCTGCATGAACTACGAAAATCGCGAGTTTGACTAGGTAATACGGTAATCGTGCGGCTGTGCTTCTCTAGCTCTCACCTCTACAGAAGCAGACGCCATCGGAAGTGCGACGTCCAGCTAGCACTGGACTTGAAGAAATTGCCGGAATTGGTGGGCGCACATGCACGTGTAAATATCATCTCATTCCACAAGATCAAACCAAGTATTTTCCAATGTCTCGATTTTAAGCCATCTTTAATGATTGAGAATATTCATCTTAAAACCTCAGAACAGCAGTGGCAGAATACTGGCCCTTATTTCTCGTCAACGGCGAGCAGTGTGGTGATTCGATGACAGCGAACACACAGACGACACTTCAGAATGAAGGAAAATGTGTATGATGACGATGACTAGGATTTGGAGCCGTCAGTGAGTTCCACAACAGAATATATATCGATTTTCACTGGTTAGTTTTCTGAGCTAAACCGGAAAGATTTCAAAAAAGAAAATCATCCCAGTACTCAAGTGGCGAAGCAACCGTGTTCGTTATCTAACATGCAGTGCCACGTATTGGTCCAAATCAGTTAGTTTGGACCGGCCGAAGAGTATATATTGACTCGGGCGATGTCGGGATGGAAGATTCCTGTTCATTCCGCAAATTCCCCAACGCTACCGTTAAATTATCGCAAACTTGTTACTTTGTCATCCCATACAGTCCAAGTCCGCCGCACCTTGTTTCCAGTACTTCACAGGCTACCGCTTGTACTTTTCTATCCATCAGCATCGCCCATCAACGAGGAGAAATCGCATCAATATATCGTCAACCTGTCGCCCGTAGCGTTTCGAGGCCTTTGATAGTACAATTACATGGCAAAAGAGTATCTTGAGGGCTCTCAGAACGTACAAGACACACGGAATCAGATAGCGAATAGTAAGTTTCCATCCCTTACACCAATTTAGTTCCTAGCTTCATGAATTGTCAGCTTCATTAATGAATAACTCTCTGGTGCAACTCAACACAACATCTACTGGTAGGGTTTGACCCTGAGCCCTAAAGCCTAAACTAACGGCACTAGTTGTGCCACAAATCACGCTGCAACCAACGGATACGCCACAAGCCGGACCATGGAGTTCTGCCGATGTGTCAACTACTGCCATCGGTGCTGCGGCATTGCTTGTTGCCATTTTGGCCCTCATATTCAAATATTCCAAGCAGATTAAAATGCTGGTAACGAATTTCAGATTGGTGAGTTGGGCCTGCCTAAATTCTCTTCATTGGCTCACAGTTGTTTTTAGCCACAGGTACAACATGCGCACCCCGCGTCGGGTGGGGCGTTGACAGGAATGGACTATAGGTTCTGTGGTGGGTGCCGCGCAGGTACTAAGAGGGTTTGGAGATCGTTAGTTGATGTTGCTGGTCGCGGTATAAGGGCTATAAAGCAATTCGTTGGTTATAAAGCTAGGTAATAGAATATATTATTGATGCAAATATCTTGCCTGCCTGATGAACTGCAGAAGGACTTGTCCAAATCCATAGTGTCACCGATCCCGGTTGTTAAAGTATTAGTTTAGAGATAGTTGTTGTCGGCAATTGCGCTTTTCGTGTTTTATCGCTGAAAACTTTTAAGATACCACCAGATGTATCATTGTATTTATGGTTGTCTGATTTGCAGCTAATATAATTCATATTACTAAATTTTGTATGTCTAATGAGTTGTGTACTTACTGGGCACATAAGCCTGTGAGGTGGCGCCAACGGGAATGTTTCCGATCCCCTCGTTCCACTGAAATACCTTTTTCCGAGCTAGTGACCACCGACAATGCTAGCTTTTCCGCACCTCGAGCTGCTCCTATAACCTCTTCCCTTTGCTTGCTTCTCCCCCGCCCATATTTATTCAAATCATTTAGCACTGGTAGCACCTTTCTCTCACATAACGGTCACTAGTCAATCAGTCATGGAAGTCATCCACTTACACTCTGCAAGTTTGTTTATATATCAATACCTTTTTCCACACAACAATTGCGAACAATAATCGTTGGGTAGTCCACTTACAAAATGCAAGTTCAATCGTTAGCACTTCATCCCACATAATCCAGTCCTAGAGTCGTTCACCGCCTAAGACCACAACAAGCACAAATTCGAGTAGGTGACGAACCCACACTCCCA
>Ga0307512_10002591_pt1 | contig 22461 bp, 19 predicted proteins | sample 14_EM_MG_FD_200267 | JGI IMG/M metagenome (GOLD analysis project Ga0307512, IMG submission 200267) | Populus trichocarpa ectomycorrhiza microbial communities from riparian zone in the Pacific Northwest, United States - 14_EM | ecosystem: Host-associated > Plants > Roots > Unclassified | place...
CGACACCAAACTGGCGTACTCGGTGCTCTCGGGCGATTACAAGCAACAACTGCTTGATGTGCTCGATCGGGGCAAGGACGTACCGGACATCGTCGGGATCAAGGGTGAGGACATCGCCTCCCTGCTCCCGCGGGCCGACCGGTTCGTGGATCTCAACACCCTCGGCGCCGCGGAAGTCCAGGCGCAATATCTGCGCTGGAAATGGCAGCAGGGCAGCACGTTCGACGGCCGACTGGTCGGCTTCCCGATCGATATCGGGCCTACCGCGATGTACTACCGGGCGGATGTGTTCCGCAAGGCCGGTTTGCCGGACGCGCCCGCCCGGGTCAACGCCGCGATGGCAACCTGGAACAGCTTCCTCGAAACCGGCCGCCGCCTGGTCAAGGCCCTGCCGAGTGTCCGCCTGCTGGCCAGCGGCACCCAGATCTTCGGGGTCCGGACGAATCAGAACACCAAGCGTTTCGTCGACCAGGGAAACCATTTCGTCGGGGATCAGCAGCACATCCGGGCCGCCTGGGACTGCGCGGTCCGCCTCTCCGAGTGGGGACTCAGCGCCAAGATCCAGAGCGATTCGGACAGCTGGGGCAAGGACATCGCCTCGGGCCGGTTGGCCATGGAGCTCGGCGCCGCCTGGCACGCACCCGACATCCAGGCGGCGGCACCGGACACCGCCGGGCTGTGGCGGGTCGCCGGCGGGCCCGCCATGGGGTCCAACTCGGGCGGCTCGTTCCTGGCGATCCCCGCCACCACCCGCAACCCGGAGCAGTCCTTCGCCATCATCCGCTGGCTGCTGTCGCCGGAGAACCAGGCCCGGGGGTTCACCGACGCCGCGCTGTTCCCGTCCACGCCCTCGGCGTACACGATGCCCGCGATGACCCAGCCGGAAGCGTTCTTCGGCGGCCAGCGCACCGTCGAGGTTTTCGGCGCGTCGGCGCAGAAGGCGCCGCGCGTCTACGAGGCCCCCTCCGACGCGGCGATCTATCAGGTGTACGTCAAGGAGCTGGCGAACGTCGAGACCGGCACCAAGAACGCGACGGCGGGCTGGCGGGACGCCATCACCCAGGCGCGCTCATTGGCAACCAGCCTCGGCGTGGATTGACGGGCAGCCGACGACGTCGAGCGGGCGCAGGTAGGCCTCCGGCCGGGCCACGATGACATCGGCCAGCCGGGCGAACCAGTGCGCGCGACTCCCCAGCGTCTGCTGCCGGGCCTGGACCGCGCCGACGTTGTCCTCGGTGATCCGCAGGCCCGGCGTGACGATCCAGCCGCGCGGCAACGGCGAGCCGTTCTTCGCGTACGCCGCCTGCAGCATGCCCGCCACCGCACCCTGCAGAAAGGGTTCCGGGGAGACCAGCACGATGTCGCCTGCGCGGACCGCGCGCAGCGCCCGGCCGTCCAGGCTGAAGCCGCCGCCGACCCAGCTTCCGCCGGTCTTCGCCCGGATCGACGCCAGGTTGTACGCGTCGGCGTCGCCGGTGCCCAGAAAAGCGACCGCCCCGGGATTGGCGGCGACCAGGATGCGCCACGCCGCCCGATTGGCGACCGGATCCTGCTTGGTGTCGAACGGGCCCAGCACTCGGGCGTGCGGCAGCCGCAGGCGCAACTCGTCGCGGATCCCGGCGACCCGCAGGTCCAGCCCGGGGGCGCCGGGAACCGAGGTGCCCAGCACGATCACCCCCGCGGTCGCGGCGGGCAACCGGCCGGCCGCCTGCTCCGCCAGCATCGTCCCGAGCAGGTAGTTGTTGTTTCCGACGTACAGCGACACCTCGGAGCCCGCGGCGGGCGGGGAATCCACCGCCACCACCGGCGTGCCGGACTCGACCGTTTCGGCGAGCGAGCCGGCGAGCAGCTCGGGAGTCTGGGTGAAGACGGACAAACCTCCCGGATGGCTGGTCCGCAGGTTCCGCAGCGTCGCGAACTGCCGAGTGGTTTCCCCGACGTCGGTGCCGGACTCGTCATGGCGTACCCCGCCGATCCGATCGACGCCGAAACCGAAGCCGATAGTCATCTCCTGGGTGACGTCGAGCGCGGCGTCGGCGGCCAGGAACGCCACCGCGGGGTGCGGATCGCCGAGGTTGGGCACATTCAGGGCCAGATAGGCGACGGCCGCCGCGAAAAGTCCGATCAATCGGAGCCGACGCATCCCACCGCTCCCCCGTGCGTGTGCTGTGACCGCACGAGGCTTATCGGCGCGGATCAGCTCAATCTTCGGCGTACCCGGTCGATGTCCCCAATAGGGGTGGCGGACGACGCGCGAGGAGGCCGAGGGCTGGCATGCGAATATCCCGGATGCGCCGTCGCGCCGTCGCGCGGGCCGCCGTCGCCGCCCTGGCCCTGGGACTGACACTGCTCGCCGGGCTGGCCGTGCTAAGCACCAAGAACACCGCCCGGGCCGCGGCGGACATCGCCGCAACCGAGCAGATCAGCGAGCAGTGGAGCCAGGTCTTCCTGCGGATCAGCATCGAGTACGAGCAGCTGGTCGACTTTGTGCGGGCCAACGACGCGGTGGGCCGGGCCCCGTTGATCTCGTCGATCGGCTCCGCGGAGGCGAACCTGCGGTGGCTCAACGCCCACGGCGGACCCTCGGATGCCATCCAGGCGCAGGCGTTGCAGAACACCTACGGCGGATACAGCTACACGTTGCGGGATCTGGTCGACGCCGACGAGCGCCACGACCGCGGGCAAGTCCTGTTGGACGCCGAGCAGGCCGCGCTGAGCGCCTCGGCCCTGCGCAAACAGGCCGCCAAGAACGTCGCCCGCAAGAGCCTGGAGATCGGTGTCGTCCTGCGCCGGACGCAGAACCGCAGCCGCAGCCTTCAGCTCGCCGTACTGGCGATCTCCGGGCTGGACCTGGCCCTGGTGCTGTCCTGCGCGCTGGTGCTGCTCGGCTATCAGCGCAGCACCGAACGGCAGGCCCGAGACAGCCGGCATCGGGCGACACACGACGTCCTCACCGCCGTGGCGAACCGTGACCTGTTGGCCGAGCGGACCGAAGCCGCGCTCGCGACGGCGAAACGGGACGGCACCACCGTGGGGCTGCTCCTGCTCGACCTCAACAGGTTCAAGGAAGTCAACGACACCCTCGGCCATCATGCCGGGGACATGCTGTTGCGGAAGGTCGCGGACCGGTTGACCGGCGCGGCCCGGCGCGGGGACACCGTGGCCCGGCTCGGCGGTGACGAATTCGCCGTCCTGCTGCCCGAGCTGGCATCCGCGGACGACCTGCTCGCCGTCGGGCATCGGATGCTCGCCGCGGCGTGCGGGCTCGCCGACATCGAGGGTGTGACGGTCGACGTCAGCGTCAGCATCGGCGCGGCGCTCTACCCGTCGCCGGCCACCGACGCCGCCGAGCTGTTGAAGTACGCCGACATCGCGATGTACACGGCCAAACGCGGCCACCTCGGCGTGGCGCTCTACAACGCCGCCGCCGACGATCACTCACCCGAACGGCTTTCCGTGCTCGGCGAGTTGCGCCGCGCCATCGACGTCGGCGAACTCGAGTTGCACTACCAGCCGAAGGTGAACGCCGAAACCCGCGAGCTGCACAGCGTCGAATCGCTGGTGCGCTGGCGGCATCCGACCCGCGGCCTGATCGGCCCGGACCAGTTCATCCCGGTCGCCGAGCAGAGCGGCCTGATGCTGCCGCTCACCGACGCCGTCCTCGCCCTGGCGCTCACCCAATACCAGGACTGGGTGGCCGACGGGCTGTCGTTGCCGGTGGCCGTCAACGTCGGCACCGCGTGCCTGCTGGACGAGAGCTTTCCCGGCCGCGTCGCCGAGCAGCTGCAGCGTCATGCTGTCCCGGCCGCCGAGCTGACCGTGGAGATCACCGAGAGTGCCATGGTGACCGACCCGGCCCGCGCGACCGCGGTGCTCTCGGCGCTGCGTGCGCTCGGCGTCCGCATCTCGATCGACGATTTCGGTACGGGCTACGCCTCCATGAGCTCGCTGCAAACGATGCCCCTCGACGAGTTGAAGATCGACCGCCAATTCACCGCGCAGATCTTCGACACCGACAACGGCGCGGCCATCGTCGCGGCGATCGTCCAGCTCGCGCACGCGTCGGCGCTCGAAGTGGTCGTCGAGGGGGTCGAGGACGAGCAGACCATGGCGGCCATCGAGCGGATGGGCTGCGAGTACGGCCAGGGCTATCACATCTGCCGGCCGCTGCCCGCCGACGAGACGCGCGTGTGGGCCCGGAATTGGCGGGCCCACGACCACACCCGGCCGGCCGGCGCGGCTATGGCCGTGGTCTCCTGAAGCCGTCAGTGGGTGGCGGCCGGCTCCGCCTCGGCGGCTGATCCCGGGGTGGTGAGATCATCCGCGGCCACCAGGTAGATGGTCGGCTCCGTGTCGAGACACACCTCGTAACCGGTAGGTGGGCCGCTGCGCGCCCAGCGGACGCCGACCACCGTGGCGGCCAGACCCTCGACGCGCACCCTGGTCCCCGGCGGGTGGCAGTCGTACGCCGCCACGAGCAGCGCGTCGAGGATGTGCCGGACGCCGCCGAGCGAGCCGCGCAGGCTCACCGATCGCAGCTCCCGGCCCAAGGTGATCGCCGCGTCCCGGACCCGCCGGTCGGCGCTGGCCTCCCCGGCGGTGAGCGCGGCCTCCACCCGGGTCCAGAGCCGCCACCGGTCGTCGTCGAGCAACAGCCGGGCGGCCCGGTCGAGCGCGGCGCAGGCGATGTCGACGGCCTCGTCCTCGCCGAGCTCGGCGACCCAGGCCAACTCGTCCGCCGTGGGCAGCAGGGCCGGTGACTCGTGCGCCAGGACGGCGTAGAGCATGGCCAGCGTCGTCTGGCGGCCCTCCCCGTCATACAGGGGGCCGATCCCGCTCAGCGCGCGCAGCGGCGGGAACCGCACAGCCAGGTGGGCGCCGCGGCCCAGCGGGAGGTCCGCGGCCTGCCGCGTGTCGCGCACCCGGGAGTGGAACGGACGGTGTTCGCGCACAGCGAACATCCAGGCCCGGTGCTCGTCGGCGCCGATCGGGAAGCCCGGGCGCCGGCGCCCGGCCGGCTCCGGCATCTGGCCCGCGAGCAGGCGCGCAGCGACCGAATACGGCACGGCCAGGCGGGCGGCCAGGGCCCGGATCGCCCGCCTACGGGCCCGGTCGGATACGGATCGTCGGCGCTGGGTTCCGGTCATCGTGGTCCTCCCTGGGCACATAGTAGGTCCCGGTCGTTGTACGGTGAAACGGCAGCCGCGCCTGCACGAGCGTAGCGAGGCCACCCACGCGGGCCGCGCGTCAACGCCAAGAGGCTTCGACTCAGCGCATCTCACCCCTTACGCTTCCGCGCGCACGCGGGCGTCTGTCTGGTGAGGTGCGTGGGGCCTCGCCGCGAGGACGTGAGTGTCGTGTTCGAACGGTTCACCGACCGGGCCCGCCGGGTTGTCGTCCTGGCCCAAGAAGAGGCCCGGATGCTCAACCACAACTCCATCGGGACGGAGCACATCCTGCTCGGCCTGATCCACGAGGGCGAAGGCGTTGCCGCGAAGGCTCTGGAGAGCCTCGGCATCTCCCTCGAGGGGGTCCGGCAGCAGGTCGAGGAGATCATCGGCCAGGGTCAGCAGGCGCCGAGCGGGCACATCCCGTTCACGCCGCGGGCTAAGAAGGTGTTGGAGCTCTCGCTGCGCGAGGCGCTTCAGCTGGGCCATAACTACATCGGCACGGAGCACATCCTGCTCGGGCTGATCCGTGAGGGCGAGGGCGTCGCCGCCCAGGTGCTGGTCAAGCTCGGCGCCGACCTCAACCGGGTCCGCCAGCAGGTCATCCAGCTGCTCTCGGGTCAGCCGGACGCGGCGCCGGTCACCGCCGAGCCGGCCGTCTCGGCCTCCGCGCTGCTCGACCAGTACGGCGAGAACCTCACCGCGGCGGCCCGCGCCGGCCGGCTCGACCCGGTCGTCGGCCGCGACCGCGAGGTCGAACGGATGATGGTGATCCTGTCCTGCCGTACCAAAAACAACCCCGTGCTGATCGGCGAGCCCGGTGTCGGCAAGACGGCCCTGGTGGGCGGTTTGTGCCAGGCGATCGTTCGCGGCACCGCGCCGGCGGCCCTGCGCGACAAGCAGGTGTACACATTGGACCTCGGCTCGTTGGTGGCCGGCTCGCGCTACCGCGGTGACTTCGAGGAGCGCCTGAAGAAGGTCGTCAAGGAGTGCCGTACCCGGGGCGACATCATCCTGTTCATCGACGAGATTCACACCCTGGTGGGTGCGGGTGCCGCCGAGGGCGCGATCGACGCCGCCTCGATCCTCAAGCCGATGCTGGCCCGGGGCGAGTTGCAGACCATCGGCGCCACAACCACCGAGGAATACCGCAAGTACTTCGAGAAGGACGCGGCGCTCGCCCGCCGGTTCCAGGCCGTCCAGGTCGACGAGCCGACGCACGCCCAGGCCATCGAAATCCTCAAGGGGCTTAGGGACCGGTACGAGGCGCACCACCGCGTGTCCTACAGCGACGTCGCCCTGACCACCGCCGTCACCCTGGCCGACCGGTACGTCCGGGATCGTTTCCTGCCGGACAAGGCGATCGACTTGATCGACGAGGCGGGCGCCCGGATGGGTATCCGCCGGATGACGGGGCCGCCGGATCTGCGTGATTTCGATGAGCGGATCGCTCAGGTGCGTCGGGATAAGGAGTCCGCGATCGACGCGCAGGACTTCGAGCGGGCCGCGCAGCTGCGGGACAAGGAGAAGCAGCTGCTGGGTCAGAAGGCGCAGCGGGAGAAGGAGTGGAAGGCCGGCGACCTCGACGTCGTGTCGGAGGTCGACGACGAGCAGATCGCCGAGGTCCTGGGTAACTGGACCGGTATCCCGGTGTACAAGCTGACCGAGGAGGAAACCTCCCGGCTGCTGCGGATGGAAGATGAGCTGCACAAGCGGGTCATCGGCCAGGAAGACGCGGTCAAGGCGGTTTCGAAGGCGATCCGGCGTACCCGGGCCGGCCTGAAGGACCCGAAGCGCCCCTCGGGCTCGTTCATCTTCGCCGGCCCGTCCGGCATTGGAAAAACCGAACTCTGCCGAACGCTGGCGGAGTTTCTGTTCGGCTCCGAGGATGCGTTGATCCAGCTGGACATGTCGGAGTTCCACGACCGGTACACGGTGTCGCGGCTGGTTGGTGCGCCTCCCGGTTACGTGGGTTACGACGAGGGTGGCCAGCTGACCGAGAAGGTGCGGCGTAAGCCGTTCTCGGTGGTGCTGTTCGACGAGATCGAGAAGGCGCATCCGGACGTGTTCAACACGCTCCTGCAGATCTTGGAGGACGGCCGGTTGACCGACGGTCAGGGCCGCATCGTGGACTTCAAGAACACGGTGATCATCCTGACCACGAACTTGGGCACGCGCGATGTGGCCAAGGCGGTGTCGTTGGGCTTCCAGGCCTCGGAGGATGTGGAGTCGAACTACGAGCGGATGAAGACGAAGGTCAACGATGAGCTGAAGCAGCACTTCAGGCCGGAGTTCCTCAACCGGATCGACGACACGATCGTGTTCCACCAGCTGCGTCAGGACGAGATCCTGCAGATCGTGGACATCTTCACCTCGCGTATCGAGACCCAGCTGAAGAACAAGGACATGGGTCTGGAGCTGACCGACAACGCCAAGAAGTACCTGGCGAAGAAGGGCTTCGACCCGGTCCTGGGTGCCCGGCCGCTACGCCGGACCATCCAACGCGACCTCGAGGACACCTTGTCCGAGCAGATCCTGTTCAACGAACTGCGTCCCGGCCAGATCGTCGTCGTGGACTGCGAAGGCGACCCCGAGAACATCGAGAAGTCGAAGCTGACCTTCACCGGTGCCGACCGTGGGGCCGTGGTCCCCGACGCGGTGCCCGCCGACCTTGGCGTGGCCGCAACCGAGGAGTAAGACCAGCGATCGAGAACGGCCCGGCGTGCAGGCGCCGGGCCGTTCCGCGTTTAGCGCCAGGCGGGGGCCAGGGGCAGCTCGTGGATCCCCCACCGGTGCCGGACGGCGTCCAGGGTTTCGGCGGCGAGGCGATGCAGGTCGCTTGCGGGCGGCGTGTGGGCCACCGCCACCGACAGCCGGTGTTGGAGGAGCGCCTGCCGGTCGGGCCGCAGCCGGCCCAGCTTCGACGAGGCGGGAGCTTCGTCGGCCATCGCCGGCGGCAGCTGCCACGCGGTGGTGAGCATCGCCCAGGCCACGGTGGCCCGCCGGACAGCTTCGGCAAGACCGGCGACGGAGGCCGGCGGCAGGAACGGCGTCAGCACCTCCTGCCAGGCGGTCAGCGCGGCGGCGGTCACCTCCTCGGGCAGCCGCCAGCTGCACCAGCAGGTGGGCCACGGTACGGCGAGATAGGCCGCTTCCCAGGCCACATGCCGGTACTCGGCCTGCTCGAAGTCGATCAGCGCGAGCTCGCCGTCCCGTTCAACGTTGTTGTCGGGGCAGGCGTCGCCGGGGGTGAGCGCATGCGGTCCCGCGCCGAGCTGGGCCGTGCTGACGAACTCGTCCAGGGCCGCGGTTACCGGGTCGACGCCCAGCTGTGGTAGCAGCTCGGCGAGCGTCTTGGCGGCTTCCAGGGTGTACCCGGCGGAGGTGTCCAGCGGTTCCGAGTCGCCGAGCGCGGCACCGAACTGATGGCCCGCCGTCAGGCTGTGACCCTGCATCCGGGCGACGGACTCGGCCCAGCGCCGGATGGAGCCGGCGGCCAGCGCGGGGTTGTCGCCGAGCAGGCGGTCGGCGACGGAAGGCCCGGGCCCGAGGTCTTCCAGCAGCAATAGCCGCGGGTCGTCTCCGGCGGCCAGCAGGCGCGGCACACCGGGCACGCCCAAGCCGCCGAGGACTTGCAGCGCGGCCCGCTCCCGGGCACCGGCCAGCCCCGCCGGTGTGGGGGCCTTGACGATGATCGAGTCGCCGGTGTCCAGCGTGGCCCGGACCACGACGTTCCTGCGGCTGCTCGTGAGCCGTTCCCAGGCCTGCACCCGGTGGCCGGAGAGCGACTCGACGCCAGCCTTCAGTAGATGATCATGGTCCATGGGACACCCTAAAGCTGCTGGACGTCTGCGCGCGGGGCGTCGCCGGCCAGGACGAAACGGTCCGCCTCCGCGCCGAGCGGCTCGACCAGGCCGTCCTCCACGAGGCCGGCCAGCGCCCGTGCCCGCTGCACGTCGTCGGCCCACACGGCGTCCAGCCGTTGTCGCGGCACCGGGCCCGTGGTGTGCCGGAGCACCTCGAGCAGCAGGCCGCGCACTTGGCGATCGGTTCCGGCGTACCGCTGCGGCTTGCGGCTTGGTCCGGCCGGAGCCGGCGTGCCGCTCAGGTGCCACGCGCACACCTTTTCGAACGGGCAATCCCCGCAACGTGGCGAGCGGGCGGTGCAGACGATCGCGCCGAGCTCCATGAACGCGATGCTTGCCCGAGCGGCCAGGGCAGGGGCGGCAGGCAGCAGCTCGGCCATCGCGGTCAGGTCGGCCGTGGTCGTGCTCGGGCCAGCGTCCGGTTTACCCTCGACGGCCCGGGACACCACCCGGCGCACATTGGTGTCCACGACCGGGTGACGTTGTCCGTACGCGAAAGTGGCCACCGCCCGTGCCGTGTAGGTCCCGATGCCGGGCAGCGCGAGCAGTTGTTCGAGGTCGGACGGCACCTGGCCGTCGTGCCGCTCGACCAGCGCCACCGCGCACGCGTGCAACCGCATCGCCCGGCGCGGGTAGCCGAGCCGGCCCCACATCCGGATCGCCTCGGAGGGGGGATCCTGGGCCAGGTCGGCGGGGGTGGGCCAGCGGGTCATCCAGGAGCGCCAGGCGGGCTCCACCCGGACCACCGGCGTCTGCTGCAGCATCACCTCGCTGACCAGCACCGCCCAGGCGCTGGTGTCGGGCTGTCGCCAGGGGAGATCGCGGGCGTTGGCGTCGTACCACTGGATGGCGTCGTCGGCGAGCGTCATAGCGCGCCCTACTCTAGGGCCTGTGCATGAGCTCGCCATCACCGTCATCGGTCCCGACCGGACCGGCATCGTCGCGGACGTGTCCGAGGCACTAGCCGGCGTCGGCGCGAACCTTTCCGACTCGACCATGACCCGCCTGCGCGGGCATTTCGCGATGACCTTGATCTGTACGGGTCCGGAGGCCGGCGCCGTCGAGAAGGCCCTCGCCCCGCTCAGCGCGGACGGGCGGCTGCTCGCCATGGTGCGCGCCGTGCAGCCGGAGGCGGACGCCGCGGGTGGCGGCGAGCCGTGGCTGGTCAGCGTGCACGGCGCCGACCGGCTCGGCATCGTCGCGGCGGTGACCGGGGTGGTGGCGGCCGCGGGCGGCAACATCACCGACCTGACCACGCGGCTTACCGGTCCGCTTTACGTGCTCGTCGCCGAGGTCGAGGTGCCCGCGGGCGCGGCGGAGGAGTTGGCCGCCCAGTTGGCCACGGCCGCCGCCGAGCTCGGGGTCGAGGTCACGTTGCGCCGAGCCGAGTCGGAGATCCTGTGACCGAGCTCGGCTGGAAGCCGGAACAGCTCGGCGTCGACGGCCGGATCCTGCCGGTCGTCACGGCGCCGGCGGCCGTGCTGAGCCGCCCGGGCGCCGAGGTCGACCCGACAGACCCCGAGATTATACGGCTGGCGGCCGACCTGATCGCCACGATGCGGGTCTCCCCGGGATGCGTCGGCCTGGCCGCGCCGCAGGTCGGGGTCAGCGCGCAGCTGTTCAGCCTGGACGTCACCCAGCATCCGAAGACCGCCACCCGGCACGGCCTGTTCGTGCTCTGCAACGCGCGGGTGGTCGAGGCCAGCCGGTGGCGACCCGGCCGCGAGGGCTGCATGTCCGTGCCCGATCTGACCGGCGACGTGAAGCGGGCCGGCCGGATCGTGGTCGAGGCCGTGCTACCGGGCACCGGCGAACCGGTCCGGCTGACCACCGACGCGTTCGAGGCGCGCGCGTTGCAGCATGAGATCGATCACTGCGCCGGTCGGCTCTTCCTCGATCGGGTGGCCGGCGCGCACGCCATCTACCAGCGCAAGGTCTATCTCTAACGATCAACGGGCGAGTCGGTGTCGCATACCCCCGGCGCGTCGCGCGATTGGCCTAGCTGTCCGGGTTTACGGTGACCCCACTATGCGAACGACGGTTGGTCCCCTTCCTCCCGCCGTCTACTGGCGGCGTCGCGCCGTGGTGCTGGGTGCTCTGCTGCTCGGCCTCATCGTGCTGTTCGTGTCCTGCTCGGGCGGCGACGACAAGACGTCGAAGACGGGCCAGAGCGCAGCCTCTCAGCTCCCGACGCCGGCGCCGGCCAAGTCCACGCCCGAGGAACAGCCCACCTTCATCACCGGTCAGCCCAACGGCGGCCCGACGCTGCCGGAGCCGGGCGATCTGACCTCGCCCGCCACAAACGGCAACGGGACCGGCACGGGCACGGGCACGGGACAGAACGGAAATGGCAACGTCAACGTCACCGCTCCGGCCGGCAACACCTGCACCGACGCCGAGATCTCGGTGACGCCACTCCCCGCGGTGACAACGGTCACGCGCGGCACCCCCCTCGAGCTCCGCCTCAAGATCAAAAACATTGGCACGCGTACGTGTAACCGAGACGTCGGCGCGGTGGCCCAGGAGCTCTACATCGACCAGGGCGCCCAGAAGATCTGGTCCTCGGACACCTGCGGTAACGCCACCTCCAGCGACGTGCGGGCGATCCCCGCGGGCATCGAGCTGGAATACCGGGTCAACTGGAACGGCCACCTGAGCACCAAGTGCCAGAACGGCCTAGCGGTAGGCCCGCTGCCCAACGCCGGCGCGTACGAGGTCCGGGCTCGCCTCGCCACCAAGATCAGCGACCCGGTCACCCTCACGATCGTCACCTGACGCCGGAAATCCGCTGGTTCCCAACGGATCGGATCGGATAGCGTCCGACGGGTTGGGCTCGGCCAGTGGGCTGCGCCAAGCGCGGAGGGGGTCACGATGACGTGCATGGTTCTCAGCGAGGTGGCTGCCACCGCTACGAGTCGTCGGCCCGCCGCTCTCTGACTCGACGCCCGCCGGTCTGACGTTTCGCCCGCCCGGCGCTCTCGGCCTGCCGTTCGCCGGTCTGGCGTATCGCCCCGCGCGGGCGTTTCGTCGGCCCGCCGTTCTTTGGTCCGGCGTTTTGCCCGTCTGGCGTTTCGCCCGTCTGGCGTTTCGTGGGCGTGCTGGTCATAGGCCTGCCGTTCTTTGGCCAGGCGTCGAGAGCCGCGACCTTTGCCACCCTCGTAGCGGTCCTGCCGACCGCGGAGCAATCCGCACCGTCGGCCGTTCGGCGCTGTCCTCCAGCGCCGCGTAACCGCTTACCGCGCTGACACGAGGAGAAATCGTGGTTTCCGCATCGCCCTTCGAGCCGCTCGCCGCGGCCGATGGCGGACCCAGTCATGTCATCCGTTCCGGCGGGACCGTTCTGCGTCCCGCCCAACCCTGGACCAGCACTATCCATGCCCTGCTGCGTCACCTGGCGGAGGTCGGGTTCACCGGCGCCCCGCGGCTGGTCGGCGACGGCTTCGACGCCGAGGGCAACGAGGTGCTGACCTACGTCGAGGGCGCCATCGTCCATCCACATCCCTGGTCCGACGAAGGAATCTGGGAGGTCGGCAGGCTGCTCCGTGACCTGCACACCGCCACCGCCAGCTTCCGGCCACCGTCGGAGGAGTACTGGCAACCGTGGTGGATGCATCGCCGGGGCCCCGATTCGGTGATCGGGCACTGTGACGCCGGGCCGTGGCACACGGTCGCCCGCGCCGGCCGACCCGTGGCGTTCATCGACTGGACCCTGGCGGGTCCGGTCGACCGCCTCGACGAGGTCGTCGCCACCGCATGGTGGAACGCCAACCTGCACGACGACGACGTCGCGGAACGCAACAGCCTGCCGGACGCGACCGCTCGCGCCCGGCAACTGCGGTTGTTCCTCGACGGCTACGAACTGCCGATGGTCGATCGCCGGGACCTGGTCGGTCGGATGATCGAGTTCGCGATCCGGGACTGTGCCGCCGAAGCGGTCCGGGCCGGAGTCACCCCGGAATCGACCAACCCGGCACCGCTATGGTCACTCGCCTGGCGAGCCCGGGCCGCCGACTGGATGCTCCGCCACCGCACCCTGCTGGACCAGGCCATCCAGGCCTAGCCGACGACGGTAGCCGTTGCACTCAGCTAGGCCGTGTTGGCCTAGCTGGCGGTAGTCGTTGCACTCAGCTAGGCCGTGTTGGCCTAGCTGGCGGTAGTCGTTGCACTCAGCTGAGCCGTCCTGGCCTAGCCGACGGTAGCCGTTGCACTTGGCTGGACCAGGCCGTGCTGGCCTGGCCGGCGGTAGCCGTTGCACTTGGCTGGGCCAGGCCGTCCCGGTCTACCCGGCGGGGTAAACCGTCGCAATCGGCTGGACTAGGACATCCTGGCCTAGTCGGTGGTAACCGTGCGGTGAGGGCGAAAGCCTTCACCGCACGGGTCACACGTACCGTTCGAGGATTGACGCCTCGGCCAGGCGGGACAGGCCCTCCCGGACGCCTCGGGCTCGGGCGTCGCCCACCCCCTCGACCGCCTGCAGATCCTCGACCGTGGCGCCCAGCAGGCGTTGCAAGCTGCCGAAGTGGTCGACGAGCCGGTCGACGATCTGGGTGGGCAGTCGCGGCACCTTGGCGAGTAGCCGGAAGCCGCGCGGGCTCACGGCCGCGTCGAGCGCGTCGGAAGCGCCCGCGTAGCCGATCGCCTTGGCCACCGCGACCAGGTCGATCATCTCGGTGGCGGAGAGCAGGTCAAGCTCGATCAGCGCCTCGTCGAGGTTGCGTGCCTTGCGGCCGGTCGGCAGATAGTCACGGATCACCAGTGTGCGGTCGGAGTCGACGCCGGCCATCAGCTCGTCGAGCTGCAACGCCAGCAGCCGGCCGTCGGTGCCCAGCTCGACCACGTAGCCGGAGATCTCGTCGGCGATCCGGCGGACCATCTCGAGGCGCTGCACCACGGCGACCGCGTCGCGAACCGTGACCAGATCCTCGATCTCGAGCGCCGACAGGGTGCCGGAGACCTCGTCGAGGCGCAGTTTGTAGCGCTCGAGGGTGGCCAGCGCCTGGTTGGCTCGGGACAGGATCGCGGCCGAGTCGTCGAGGACGTGCCGCTGACCGTTCACATACAGCCCGATGATGTGCATGGACTGGCTTACCGAGATTACCGGGAAGCCGGACTGCTTGGCGACGCGCTCGGCCGTGCGGTGCCGGGTGCCGGATTCCTCGGAGGGGATCGACGGGTCGGGCATCAGGTGCACGGCGGCGCGGACGATGCGGGTGCCGTCGCTGGAGAGCACCACCGCGCCGTCCATCTTGCACAGCTCGCGCAGGCGGGTGGCCGAGAACTCGACATCGAGCTGGAAGCCGCCGGTGCAGATCGACTCGACGATCGGGTCGTGGCCGAGCACGATCAGCGCCCCGGTGCGACCGCGTAGGATCCGCTCGAGGCCGTCACGCAGCGCCGTGCCGGGGGCCATGAGCGCGAGATTGGCGCGGAGCGGGTCGCCGCTCACACCGCCGCCGGTCAGGCCGGCCGGGGTTGGAGTCACCGAACGAGCCGCCGAGCCGTTGACTCCATTACGCAGCGGCGAGTTGGCGGCGGCGGGCTTGGGCACATCGCGGTCGAGCGGCACCTGCACATTCTACGGACTGTCATCCAGGACGACGCGTCGCGGTTCGCTTTGTGCTCCGTAGCGTGATGATTCGTCACCGTTTGTGACCATCCGACGAGGCCGACGCCTTGGCCGCCCACTGCAGCGCCGACCGCAGATCCCCGACCTCGACCACCTGCATGCCCTTGGGCACGCCGCCGGTCGCGTCGGGCCCGCAGCCGGGCGGGACCAGGGCAAAGTTGAAGCCCAGGCGGGCCGCCTCGGCCAGCCGCCGGCCGACCGCGCCGACCCGGCGGATCTCGCCGGTCAGGCCGACCTCGCCGATCGCCACAAGCTGCGGGGCCATGGCCAGATCGAGCCCGCCGGAGGCGACGGCGAGCGCCATCGCCAGGTCGGCGGACGGCTCGACCAGCCGGATGCCGCCCACGGTGGCCGCGAAGACCTCTTTGTTGTAGAGCCGCAACTGCTTGGTCCGGCGTTCCAGCACGGCCAGCACCATCGCGAGCCGCGCGCTGTCCAGCCCCGACACCGTACGCCGCGGCGACCCCTGCACCTCGGCCCCGATCAGCGCCTGCACCTCGGTGACCAGCGCCCGCCGGCCCTCCATCGCGACCGTGACGCAGGTGCCCGGCACCGGCTCCTGGTAGCGGGTGAGGAACAACCCCGACGGGTCGGCCAGGCTGGTGATGCCGCCCTCGTGCATCTCGAAGCAGCCCACCTCGTCGGCCGCGCCGAACCGGTTTTTCACACCGCGGACCAGCCGCAGCGACGAGTGCTTGTCGCCCTCAAAATGCAGCACGACATCGACCAGATGCTCGAGCACCCGCGGGCCGGCGACCTGCCCGTCCTTGGTCACGTGGCCGACCAGGACGGTGGCGATGCCGCGCTCCTTGGCGATGCCGACCAGCGCGGAAGTGACCGCGCGGACCTGGGTGACACCGCCCGGCACGCCCTCGGTGCCCGGCGTCGAGATGGTCTGCACCGAATCGAGCACCAGCAGGCCGGGCTTGACCGCGTCGAGGTGGCCGAGCACGGCGCCAAGATCGCTCTCGGCGGCCAGGTAGAGCCGCTCGTGCAGGGCGCCGAGCCGCTCGGCGCGCAGCCGCACCTGGCTCACCGACTCCTCACCGCTGACCACGAGGGACGGTGTGCCCGCGCCCACCGCCCACTGCTGGGCCACATCGAGCAGCAGGGTGGACTTGCCGACGCCGGGCTCACCCGCGAGCAGCACCACCGCGCCGGGGACCAAGCCGCCGCCCAGCACCCGATCGAGCTCGCTGACGCCGGTCGGCACGGCTCGGGCCGGGGCCGCGCTGATCGTGGCGATGGGCCGGGCCGGCTCGGTCGGGATGCGGGAGCTGACCACGCGGCCCGAGACCACCGGACCGGTCACCGTGGACTCGATGACCGAGCCCCACTCGTTGCACTCCGGACAGCGGCCGAGCCACTTGGGCGGCTGGTGCCCGCAGGCGTCGCAGACGTAGGCGGGTCGGGCGGCCTTAGCCGCCATACGGGACGTGGTCACCCCGCCAAGCTAGCGAGGAGGTCTGACATTCCCGCGGATCATTCCTCAGAGTTCTCGCCCGGCACGCCCGAGGCGCGCGGGGCCGGCGACAGCGGGATCGCGACCGGGGCCAGCACGCTCAGATCCGCCGAGCCGTCGCTGAACTTGAAGACCAGGCCCAGCTGGTTGCCCGGGACGATCTTGCCGTTGAGGCCGATCGCCTCGAGCGTCTCGGTGTCGCCCGGCAGGAAGGTCACGTTGCCCAGCGGCGCGATCGTGATCCGCGCGGGCGCGGGCTCGGCCGGCGAAGCTGACGGCGAGGCGGAGGCGGACGGGGCATCAGCCGAGGACGACGCGCCGCCCAGCAGGCTGATCTGTTTCGCGACCACCACGCCCGCGGGCGTCTCACCGGTCGGCGCGGCGCTGGTCACCTCGACGGTGATCGCGCTCGTCGACTGGTTGTAGAGGTTGACCTCGATCGGTGCGTCGGCGCCCGGCTGATACCCGGCCGGGCCGTTGTAGGACACCGAGAGGTTACGGATCAGCACGCTGCCGGTACCGCTCTGCGCATTCACACCCTGGTTGGACGGCTTCTTCAGGGAGGTCTCGGCGACCTGGCCCGCGCTGCAGCCGGTCAGCGCCACGACGGCGACCGTTGCGGCACCCGCGAGCAGGGCGACGCGGCGGGTTCCCAGCGAGCGCATCACAGTCCTCCAAGTTCAGCTGCCAAGGCGTGAGGCTCAGCCTAGAGGCCCGTGATCCAGCTCGTGCGGCGACCCGTCCATTCACACCACCGGGCCGCTGAAGACCAGCAGCAGGATGTCGATCAAGGCCACCACGATCACCGCCCGGAACATCGCAACCGGCCGGCCACGAGCGCGCTGAGCTGCGTACCAGCCAAGTGGAAGGACCACGACGGCGGTTGCGGCCGCGGCGATGCCGGCCCACGACGGCGGCCCCGGCGGCCCGAAGACCAGGGTGAGCGTCGCGGCGAGCAGCAGGCCCGCGGCGGCGATGGTCGAGCCGGTCGCGCCGATCCGGTGCGGCAGGCCGCGCACCCCGGTGGCGGCGTCGTCGGCGAGGTCGGGCAGCACGTTCGCGAAGTGTGCGCCGCCGCCGAGCAGGCTGCCGGCTGCAACCAGCCAGGCCGGCGGCCACGGGTGCCCCGGCAGTGTGATCACCACGAACGCCGGCAGCAGCCCGAACGCCACCAGATAGGGCAGCACCGAGAACGCGGTCGACTTGAGCGGCCAGTCGTAGAGCAGCGCGAAGATCCCGACCAGCGTGATGCAGACCGTCGCGACCGGCCCGAACGGCAACCCCAACAGCGGAATGGCCAAAGACGCGATCAACCCCGCAATTCCGACGGTACGCCGGGACACCGCCCCCACCGCGACGGGTTTGTCCCCTCTGCCGGAAAGCCGGTCCCGCTCCGCATCCAGCCAGTCGTTTACCCAGCCCACGGAGAGCTGGGTGGCCCCGACCGCCGCCGCCACGCCCACGATGGCCCACCCGCGATGCCCGACGCCGACGGCGAGCAGCGTCATGGCCAGCGTCACCGCCCCACCCGGCTCGGGATGGGCAGACCTGAGCAGAGCCAGCGCGCGAGACATGAAAGCAGTGTGGTGGTTGTGACGTTGCCATGCCACGCTCGACCCCATGCAGGCACTCGGGCGCAACGACCCGCGTCAGTACGACGAACTGGTCGACGAGTGGTGGCGTCCCGGTGGTGGCTTCGAAATCCTGCACTGGCTGGCCGAGGCGCGCGCCGCGCTGGTGCCCCGGACGAGTCGGCGCGGCGCGGTGCTCGTCGATGCGGGCTGCGGTGGCGGTCTGCTCGCCCCGCACGTGCGCGAGCTCGGCTATCGGCACGTCGGCGTGGATCTGCGCCGCGCGGGCCTGGAGCAGGCAACCGGGCGTGGCGTCACCCCGCTGATCGGGGACGTGACCGCGTTGCCGCTGGCCACCGGCTGCGCCGACGTGGTGGTGGCCGGTGAGATCCTCGAGCATGTGCGCGACCTGCCCGGCACGGTCGCCGAGCTGTGCCGCGTGTTGCGCCTGGGCGGCCTGATGGTGCTGGACACGGTGAACGACACCGCGCTGGGCCGGTTCATCACCGTCACCGCGGGCGAGCGGCTGGGCATCGCACCGATCGGCCTGCACGATCCGGAGCTGTTCGTGGATCCGGCCGAGCTGATCGCCCTGTTCGCCCGGCGTGGCGTCGAGTTGGAGGTCCGCGGGATCCGGCCGACCATGATCGGGTTGGTCCGCTGGCTCGTGCACAGCGAAACCACGGCCGGCCGGGCGCTGGGCCGGATCGTGCCCACACGCTCAACGGCAGTGCTCTATCAGGGGTGGGGCCGGAAACGGAGGCGGTTAGATGTCGGTTGACGAGGCGAAACGGCTGGCGCCCAGGTTCGCGGCCCGGGCGGCCGGCTACGACCGGGACGGCGCGTTCCCGGCGGAGGATTTCGCGGATCTGCGACAGTCGGGCTTCTTCGCCCTGATGGTGCCGGAAAAGCTGGGCGGGGCGGGCGCGGGCTTCGCCGACTACACGGCGATCGCGTACGAGCTGGCCCGCGGCAGCGGCGCAACCGCGTTGATCTTCAACATGCACGCCTCGGTTACCGGCGCGCTCAGTGGCGTCACCGACGAGCTGGCCGACGCGCTGGGGTTGCCCGAGGAAGCCCTCCAAGCCCGGGACGCCTACCTGCGGGCGGCCGCGAACGGCGCCTGGTACGCGGTGGCGATGAGCGAGCGCGGCGCCGGCTCCCGGCTCTCCCAGCTGACGACGAGCTACGAGAAGACCGCCGGCGGTTACCGCATCCAGGGCGCCAAGACGTTCTGCTCCGGCGCGGGCCACGCCGATGCGTACCTGATCGCGGCCCGCAGCGAGGCCGACCAGTCGCAGGTGTCGCAGTTCCTGGTGCCCAAGGGCGAGGGCCTGCTGGTCCACGAGACCTGGGACGCCCTCGGCATGCGCGCCACCGCGTCGCACGACCTGCACATCGACGTCGAGGTGCCGACCGGCGCGCTGCTCGGCGGGCTGGAGGGGCTGGCGCTGGTGGTGGCCCAGCTGGTCCCGCACTGGATGGTGGCCAGCTACGCGGCCGTCTACGTGGGCGTGGCCCGGGCCGCGATCGACGCCGCGATCGAGCACGTGAACGCCCGCAAGCTAGGCCACCTGCCCGCCATCCGAGCGCGGATCGGCCGGGCCGACGCGGCGGTCGCGGCGGCGTACCTGACGGTCATGGAGGCGGCCCGGCGGGTCGACGAGTCACCCGGCGACGCCGAGACGAACCGGTGGGTATGGCGGGCCAAGCTGGTCGCCGGCACCACCGCGGCCGAGGTCGCGGCGTCGATGCTGGAGGCGGCCGGCACCTCGGCCATGCGCCGCGGGCACCCGCTGGAGCGGCTCTATCGCGACGCCCGGGCGGGCTCGCTGCAACCCGCGACCTCCGACGTCTGCGCGGATTGGCTCGGCGTCGAGGCGATCGGCGGCGATCCGGACACAGACGGGTCTGCGCCCCGCTGGTAGCGGGTATCCAGCGTGCTGGCGGGTAGGCCTGGGGAGGCAAATAAGTGAATCGGATCGCGACCATCGCGGGGCTCGGCACCGCGCTACCACCGTCGGCAGTGCAGGACGAGCTCTGGGAGGGCTACTTCGCGCAGCACTACGCGGGCGGCAAGCGCGGGCTCGCCCAGCGGATCTTCGCCAACTCGGGGGTGCGTACTCGGCAGGCAGCGGTCAGCCCGCTGCTCGAGGACGTCTCCGACTGGTCGACCGAGCGCCGGATGCGCCGTTACCAGGTCGAGGCGGTGCCGCTCGGCAAGGAGGCGGTCGGCCGGGCGCTGACCGACGCCGGGGTCGCCGCCGACGAGTTAGGGCTCTTCGCGGTCTGCTCGTGCACCGGCTACGCCACCCCCGGCCTGGACATCCTGCTGGCCCGCGACATGGGCATGGCCCGCAGCATCCAGCGGCTCTTCGTGGGCCACATGGGCTGTTACGCCGCGCTGCCGGGGCTCAGCTCGGCCGCCGACTTCGTGATCTCCCGGGGCCGTCCCGCGCTGCTGCTCTGCGCCGAGCTGACCAGCTTGCACATTCAGCCGCCCGGGGCCCGGGCGGACATCCAGCAAATCGTCTCGCACGCGCTCTTCTCGGACGCCGCGGCCGCCGTCGTGCTCGTTCCGGGTGCCGATCGACCGGGGTACGCCGTGACGGAGGTCGCCGCGGTCACGGACACCACCACGGCCGACCACATGACCTGGGAGGTTACCGACCTCGGCTTCCGGATGGGGTTGTCGCCGCGGGTACCGCAAGTGCTCGCCCTGCACGTCCGGGCGCTGGTCGACGACCTGCTCGAGCGGCACGGCCTGGCGGTCGGCGACGTGGACGGCTGGGCGGTGCACCCCGGCGGCCCCAAGATCCTCGACGTGGTGCAGGAGCATCTCGGCCTCGGCGCGGATGACCTGGCCGCGTCCCGGGGCGTGCTGTCGGCCTACGGGAACTGCTCCTCGCCGACCGTGCTGCTGGTCCTGGACGAGCTCCGCAGGCGCCCGGTGCCGCCGCGCAACGTGGTCATGTTGGCGTTCGGGCCCGGCTTGACCCTCTATGTGGCGCTGCTCCAAAGACCTACAGTCCAGAGGTGATACCGCAGTGGGTCCGTCTGATCCAGCCGTACGTGCTGGCGGTCCTCGTGCTGGTCGGCGGCGGGGTGTGGTTCTTCCAGACCGCGCCCTATCTCGGCGAGGATGTGCGGGTGCGGGCGTGGCGGGCGACGGTGACCCGCGAGCTGCCCGACGTGCAGCCGCAGATCGAGGCCGACACCGTGATGCTGGGCTTGGGCACCGACCGGGAGGCCTCGGCGTCGCTGGTCGGCGGCTCGTTCACCCTGGCCATGGTGTGCGCCGGCAAGGGCCAGGTGCGGGTACGGCTGGGCTCGTCGAGCGACTACGACACCGGCAGGCCCGTGCTGTGCGCCGACCAGCCGCAGCGGGTCACGATGACCATCGGGCTGGGCACGAAGTTCCACCTGACGATGACCGGTGAAACCGAGGCCGCCGTCTTCCGCTGGCGCCTGACGCCGACCTTCTCCAGCTAGAGCCGGGCTAGATCGGGTCGGTCGCAGATCCTCCTGATGATGACCGGTGAAACGGAGGCCGCGGTCTTCCGCTGGCGCCTGACGCCGACCTTCTCCAGCTAGAGCCGGGCTAGGTCGGGTCGCAGATCCTCGACCGTCGCGGTGCGCTTGACCGTACGGACGATCTCGCCGAGCGGGTTGACCAGCACCGCCGCGGCCGTGCCGTCGGGCGCCTCGAGGTGCAGGCTGGTGCGCAGCGAACCGGTCGGGTCGCGCAGCACGCGCACCGTCTTGCCCTGCGCCTGCGGCGTGGCACCGGTCGGCGGGGTGCCGCCGGTGGATGGTGCGGAGCCCGACGTGACGGTGACGACGGTGATTTCGGGCCGGACGGCGGTGGTCGTGTCGGCGACCAACTTGGCGCAGTCGCAACCGTCCGTAAGCAGGATGACCGCCGGTAGCTGGGCGCGTAGCGACACGTGCGCGCCGTCGAGACCGAGCAACTCGAGCGCGGGCAGGGTGTCGGCGCCGGTGTCGGTTGTGCTGGCCGTGCGCTGGGTCGCGGGCGGTCGGCTAGGCCCGGGCCAGGCGGAGGCGAACAGGCTGGCGATGGTCACCAGGATCGCCATCGAGATGATCAGGACGGGCGCGCGCACACCGGCCGCCGCCAGCCGCCGCACCCGAGACTGCGGGCCGAATCGCCGCCACCGGCCGGGGGACTCGGTGAGATGCAGCTCAGCCTGCACCGCGGCGACCTCGTCGGCCAGCTCGGAAAGGTCATCGGGGATGACGATGACGCCCCACTCCTCAGGCAGGTCGGGGAGATCGTCCGGAGAGCCGCCATCGGACGACCAGCCGCTGCCGTTGTCGCTTCCGCTGCCCACGCTTCACCCTCCCCCCATGCCGACCGGAATCGCGTCGATCGGGGACCTATCCCTACCTTCCCCCACGCCGGGCCCGACCGCCAGTAGTGGGCGGTTCCGGACCCTAGCGATAAGCTTGACCTCACAAAGGCTTCAGATCCGGAATTTCGGACTCGCTGGTTTGTGCAGTAACACCTTCATCACCCTGTGTTACAGAGGCAGCTCTTCGTCCGCCTGTCAAGCGGTAGAAAGCCCTCTCACACAGCCCCTGAGCTGCACTAACAGTCACGGCCTGGGTGGGACAACGCTGCCCGAGCGTGTTACCCTAGACACAGCGAAAGGGGTTTCGAACCTATGGTTTTCAGTGTCGGCGAGACCGTTGTTTACCCCCACCACGGGGCCGCACTCATCGAGGCAATCGAGACTAGGGTCATCAA
>Ga0307512_10002592_pt1 | contig 22457 bp, 15 predicted proteins | sample 14_EM_MG_FD_200267 | JGI IMG/M metagenome (GOLD analysis project Ga0307512, IMG submission 200267) | Populus trichocarpa ectomycorrhiza microbial communities from riparian zone in the Pacific Northwest, United States - 14_EM | ecosystem: Host-associated > Plants > Roots > Unclassified | place...
GGCCATCATGCCCGCCGCGCCGGCCCAGTCGGGCCCCCGGTCGGGCACGGGGGCGAGATGCGCGAACGGGGACAGCCGCACCACCCAGGCCGGGGCGCCGGCGTCGACGGCGAGAACCAGCAACAGGAATCCACCAACGGCGGGAAACGCACCGATCCAGGCCACCGCGCGCGGCCGGACACCCAGCGCGAAAACGGCCGCGCCTAGGCACAACGCCACGACCGGAAGCACGTTGAGACAGCCCGCCAGCGCCCCGCCGAGGCTCAGGCCCGCGCCGACGATCGCCGTGCCCGCCCACGTCGCCAGCCCGGCAACCAGCGTCAACACCACCGCCCCGCCGGCTGCGGCCAGCACCTCAGCACCGGCCGACGCCCGCCGGGTGACCGGCCCCGCGTACAGCAGGGTGAGCAGACGATCGGTCTCGGCCGTGGCGCTGGCGGCGATCCGGACGGCGGTGAACACGCCGACGGGGATCGCCAGCAACGCGAACAGGGTCGCGGCGTACCCCTCCACCCGGCCCAGGCCGGCGAAACCGGCCTGGGCGGCGAGGTCGGCGAATCCCGGATTGTCGGTCAGAAAGCCCGTCATCGACTTGGCGACCAGGCCAATCAGCAGGAAGTACGCCGCGATGCCGGCGGACCAGCCGGCCAGCGGGCGCAGCGTACGCCGGACCGCGAACCCGGGCACCGAGCCGAGCAGCGCCAGCCGCGGCGAGCGACCGACCGCCGGCGAAAGCCAGCCGCCACGCAGGTCCCGGCGCTTCGCCACAGCCGGGGCCAGCACCACCAGCAGCCCCGCCGCGACGGCGAGAATCAGCAGCGGCAGCCACCGGCCGGAGTCGTACGGGCGGGTCAGCTCCACCAGGCCGAACGGGGTGAACCACCGGACCCAGGCCAGGGCCGGCACACCGTCGCCGACCATGCGCAGCAGCAGGCTCGCGCCGAGCACCGCCACCGCGGCGCCGCTGGCCGCCGCGCGCGCCGGAAACAACTGCGCGGTCAGACCCGCGACGCCGACGAAGAACACCCCGAACACGGCCAGGCCGGCACCGTGGAGCACCGCGCCGGCCGGATCCGTGCCGGCCGCGATCAACGCCACGGCCACGGCGCCGCCCGCCACCCCGGGCACGGCGGCGAGGACCCATAGGTGGCTGCGCACGACGCTGGACATCGGGACGCGCCCGGCCAGCAGGAGATCCCAGTGGCCGGCGTCCTCCTGCCCACGAGTGATCCGGGTGGCGGCGAGCAAACCCCACACCCCGATCAAGACGGCCACGAACGTTCCGGTACGCCACACCGTGAACCCGCCCGGATCGTCCAACGCCACCGGCTCGCCGAACAACGTGCGAATCGCCGGGTTGCCGGCCAACGCGGACAGCGATGCCCCCTGCTGACCGGCCCCGACCACGTTGTCATAGGTGACCGCCACGAGAACGGACATGCCGGCCGCGACGACATTGACGGCGAGGGCACCGCGACGCACCTGCCGCCACGCCAGCGCCGTCACGGCCCTGCTCGGCGACAGCGGCGACAGCCGCGCCAAAACGGGCTGACCGCCGCTGTCCACGGCGGTCATCGCGACGCCTGCCGCCCGTAGTAGGCGAGGAAAATCTCCTCCAGGGTGGGCTCACGCACCGCGAGGGTGGCCACGTCCGCGGCGGCCAGCGCCCGCAAGGCCGGCCCGGGCGGCCCGGAAAGCACAAACCGCAACCGGCCGGGACCGACCGGATCGATCTCGGCGACGCCCGCCACCCCCGACAGATCGGGCGCCGCCGACGTGAAACCAACCTCGACCTCGGTACGGTGCAACCGGCGCAACTCGGCGACCGACGCGACGTCGACCAGCTTCCCGGCGCGCAAAATCGCCACCCGATCGCATACCGCCTCGACCTCGGCAAGCTGGTGCGAGCTGAGGAACACCGCCTGACCCCGGTCCCGCGCCTCGCCAACGGCGCGGCGGAACTCGCGTTCCATCAACGGATCCAGCCCGCTGGTGGGTTCGTCGAGCACCAGCAGCGGCGCCCGGGTGGCGAACGCCGCCACCAGCGCCACCTTTTGACGATTCCCGGTGGAGTAGGTGCGAGCGGGCCGGGACAGATCCAACGCGAACCGCTCCACCAACTCACCCTGGTAGGCGGCGTCGGTTCCAGGCCCGGTACGGGCCAACAGCTCGAGAATCTCCGCCCCGGTCAGCTCCGGCCACAACGCCACGTCGGCGGGCACATGCGCCAACAGCCGGTGCGCTGCGGCTACGTCGGCGGCATCGATGTCGAAGACGCGAGCCCGTCCCGCGCTGGGCCGGGCCAGACCGAGCACCAGCCGGATGGTGGTGGACTTCCCGGCACCGTTCGGGCCGAGAAACCCGAAAACTTCACCGGCCGAGACGACCAGATCGAGGCCGTCGAGAGCGAGCAGCCGCCCATAGCGCTTACTCAAACCCTCGGTACGCAACGCGGCAACGCCCATCGAAACCTCCGGTCGACAGCAGGACACAACTGCCGACCAGGCTTCCCGGCGCACCTAGCCCGACCGTACCCCCGATCAGCAAGCCCGGACAGGTCCGGCGAAGCGCGTCGTCGGCACGTCGCCGTGGGTCTCCGGTTAGGGCCTTGAAAATGCGGATGATGAGGGTGGCGCGGGGATTGCGCTCTGGAAGATCGGCGTGATGTGGTCGCTATAGCGGTGTTTCACCGATGAGGCGAAAAGGCCGCCGCAATCTTCTCTAACCGAGCATGACATGCACTCCGGGAGAAATTCGTTCTTCCAGTCGCTGATTGATCGGACCGCAAGAGGCCATACCCGGCGGTCCAGGACGCAGAGCTGATGGTTGTAGATGTTGGTACGGACGCCAGCATGTTTGAGCAGTTGGGCGGCCTCGGCGAGGTCGCCGAGATAGTCGTATGGATCAATCCAGACGTCGGCAAGGTTGGCGCGGGCCAGGCCGGTCATTTCAAGGCCCATCAGGGCAACCTTCTCCACGAAGGGGAGGTTCCTTGCGATGAATTCGGCGATCTCCACAATCGCTGGCGCGGTGTGCTTCTGCAGGACCACGCGGACCTCGACGCGTTGTCGCAGCCGGGCCAAAGCGAGGATGCCCGTGATTGTCTCGTCAAAAGCACCGCGGGCCTGTACGACGTAGTCGTGCAGGGAGGACTCGGCGCCGAATACCGGGATACCGACCATGAGGCGAGGGTTGTTGACGGTGGCGTATTCGGCGGCGAAATCCGGGTCTGCGAAGCGGCGGCCGTTGGAGAGTAGATGGAGTTCCGTGTCGGGGAGGCATTGCGTTGCGGTCCGCAGCAGAGCGACCAGCCCGCCGCCATAGAGGGTTGGTTCGCCGCCCGTAAATCCTAGTTCGGGTGCGTTCGGCGGGAGCATGCGGATTAAGGCGGCAGCGCGGCGCAGCAGGCCCGAGTCGTCACGTTCCTTGGGCGGCTGTGAGCACATGAGGCAGTAATTGTCGCAGCGCTCGGTCAGGAGGATGCTGTTGTGCGGTGACCGACGACGCCACAGCACCTCGACTTGCGTGCCGGCCGGGGCGATGGCGATGATGTCACCGGCAGCCAGGTAATCCAGGTGTGCGGGCAGCACAATGGCGTTCGAAGCCGGGCCGTCCGCCGAGCGGCGCACGTTCAGCGTTTCGCCGATGCGGTCCGGGCCGATCACGGCCTCATCCGGGCTAGCCGGTTGAGCATCCACAAGGCGCCACAGCTCACGGGTGAGCGGCCGGTCGAGAGTGGCGGCAAGGGTACGACCGCGCAGCGAAGTCATCGGGCCGCCCACGCTCGGAAGATTTCTCTCGCGCGTGGGTCAACGGCGTACCGGTCAAGCAGGTAACGGAATACTGCTGTGTTGCGGCGGCAGAACGCCGACTCGGGCTTGCGGCCTAGCGGGTCGCCGACCGTCGCATGGTGAAAGACCGGGTCAGCGCCACACCAGCGTTCGAACGCACAGTCCGAGCATTGGGGTGCGCTTCCCGTATACGACTCCTCTAACGGGTCCAGCAGCGCCGCGCCGGTCATCAAGGTCTCGTAGGAATCGTGCGCCAGGTGGCCGAGCCGGAATGTCGTGTCGCCGTTCTCCGCAAGCATCCGGCCCTCATCGGAGGCGTACACCGCCCCGTCATAGTTGTAGACGAGCGCGCCGATGCCGATCCCGGCGGGCGACGTGAGATCGACGTAGCCGTGCGGCGCGTTCGTCAGCATCTTCTTCAGCACCAACGCCGAGTAGGTTTCCACCACCGGGACGCCCTGAGCGTTGAGCTCGAGAATGTAGTCCATGCCCTCGGTGTAGAAGTCGATCCATGCCGTCATGTCGTAGCCGCGGCGTTGCCGTTGCCGCAATGCGAACCCGTAGGGCGACAGGGGACGCAGAAACACGTCGCGGAACCCTTGTTCGAGGTAGCAGTCGATGATGTCGCGCACCCGGCCCAGGCTCGCTGCTGTCGTCGTCATCAGCGCGCTCACCCGGTGGTGCCCAAGTCGCTCTCGGATTCGTGCCACCCCCGAAATCGCACGCTCCCAGCTGTCTCTTCCGGGACGTGGCCGGTTCCGGTTGTGCAGTTCCTGCGGACCGTCTAGTGACGTTGAGAAATACACGTCGTGCTTGTCCGCGAAGTCCAGCACGTCGTCGTCCAGCAGTGCGAGGTTCGAGGCGATCACAAAGGCCAAACGCCTTCCCTCCGTAGCGTTGCGGCGCTGCGCTTCCTCCGTTACCAGTTGCACGATTTCCATGTTGAGCAAGGGCTCGCCACCCTGAAACTCGAACTTCAACTGCGGCGACGGTGACCGAAACGCCGCGTCGACTGCGGCCCGCGCGGTATCCGGGGACATGTCAAACTCGGTACGGTTCACCGTCCGCCGCGACACCTGGCAGTAGTTGCAGGAGTGTTCACAGCGCAGCGTCACCACGAACATGTGCAGGCCGGTGAAGTCGGCGAGTCGATGGTGCTGAGTCTGGTACTTCAGCGCGAGTAACTCCACAGGTAGCTTCTCACCTCGCTGCCGGATGATGTGCTTCGCCCGCAGGCGCCGATGCAGGGCAGGATCCTCAATCCGCAACTCGGCGAGCGCTACGAACTCCTCGCCGGAGAGGAAGACATGCTCGCCGACCATGTTGGTCACCAGCACCCGGCCATCAGCCCAGCGCTCGAAGCGGAACGGCAAGTGTTCGAGCGGGCCTGGTGCCGGTTCGAGGGTTAGCCTTTGCCTCATGCCTCCGGCCCTGCCAGGCCAGTCCGGGAGAACGCGACCGCAAGCACGAGATTGCGTACACCCTGCGTCTCGTCTCGGATCCGGGCGCGTAGCACCTGGTCGACTATCTCGGCGCGGAGATCGTGCAAGGCAGTACCCAGGCAGTTCGAGTCGCGGGCGTACACCTTGCAGGTAAGGATGTCACCGTCACGGCAGACCTCGACGGTAATGACGTCGCTGAACCGGTACGCCGCGCGCTGAACGACGTCCGCCGGGTGGGCGACAGCGTCGAGCGTGAGTACCGCATCCGGCTGGATCGGGGTGGGATCGGGCATCTGCTGGGCTCCTGAGTGGACGGGTTACCGGTTGCCGCGCTTGCGGCGGCGGGAGACGAAGGCGGCAACCGCAGCACCTGCCAGCACAAGGAAGCAGCAGCACCTGCCGAGCAATCCGAGCGGCGACGAATCCGATACAGGCCTCTGCCGAACTACGGTCGCCCGCGTGGTCGCCGTAGTCGGCACCACAGTTGTCCACGTCGGTACGGGGGATTCCACGGTCTCCGACGGCGACGGCGACGTGGGCAAAATCGACGGCAACGGCAACGGCAACGGCAACGGCGACGTCGCCGTCGGCTTGTGGTTGGCCTTGGAGTTGGGCTTGGGATCTGGCTTGGGATCGGGCTTGGGATTGGGATTGGGCTTGTGCTTTCGTGTCGGCGTCGGTGCCGGTGTCTCAGTTGCGTATGGGACGTCGGGCTCGCCATACGGGTCGTCGTCGATGTTCGGCGGGTTTGCGGATGAGAAGTGCGATAGATGCGAGGAGTGCGACGAGTGGCCCGAGTAGTGCGAGGAATGTGAGGAGTGCGAACTGTGCGACCCGTGGAATGCGTGCTCGACGTCGCCGCCAATCTGCGTCGAGGAAGCCGGAAGCGCAAGCAGCGGTTGGTGTTCCTCGGCCCGACGTACCTCGGCTATTCGGACCGGCGGCGGCCCCTGGGCTGCCTGGGCCGGACCTGCTGGGACGAGCGCGGTCAGCGCAGTCGACACTGGAATGAGAAACGCACGTCGCACGCGGCCACCGTAGCAACGGTTCCCACTTTTCCCGGCATTCTCACATTATTGTCACCCGCCGGGAACCGCTGAGGAATTCTTACATTACTAAATCGCAGGCCACTGCGCGGAACCATTTCCACGAGGCGCTCTCACATATCGCGGACCGCTAACGCGCGGCCCGGTACGCGGTCATTTCCACAACAGGTCGCAGCAACGCGACGTCACTGCACCGAGGGGCCTCGTCGCTCCACGAGAAGCCGGTCACTTCCCGGCGGACGGACAACGGAAGTGGCAGGAAATCACTCTCCCTGCCACTTCCAACGTATATCGCAGCGGGGGGCTTGTGGCAAGGCCCGGGTCGTACCGCAGAATCGTCGGTCGAGGCCACAACCTGCGGAAAATGGGGGCACTACGTGCGTTTGTTGTTGGGTCTGCAAGAGGTTGACGAGACGCAGGTCGCGGTCGTTGGTGGCAAGGGGGCGCACCTGGGCGCGCTGTCGCGGACCGAGGGCCTCCGCGTGCCGGCCGGCTTTTGCGTGACGACGGACGCCTTCCGGCAGATCATGGCCGCGGCGCCGGCGATCGACGATCGGCTCGACCGGCTGGCGCGCCTGAAGCCGGAGGACCGGGCGGCGACCCGCACGCTCAGCGGGGAAATCCGCCGGATCATCGAGGGGACCACCATCCCGGATGATCTCGCGACGGCGATCACCCGCGCTCTCGGCCAGTTCGGCGAGGAAACTGCTTACGCCGTACGATCCAGCGCGACGGCCGAGGACTTGCCGACGGCCTCGTTCGCGGGCCAGCAAGATACGTATCTGAACGTCGTGGGCCCGGCCGCGGTCCTGCTGCAGGTGAGCCGGTGCTGGGCTTCGCTGTTCACCGAGCGGGCCGTGATTTACCGCCAGCGCAACGGCATCGACCACCGTACGGTCCAGATGGCCGTGGTCGTACAGCAGATGGTTTTCCCACAGGCGGCCGGCATCCTGTTCACGGCCGACCCCGTCACGTCCAACCGGCGGATCACTTCCGTGGAGGCCAGCTTCGGCCTCGGTGAAGCCCTGGTCTCCGGCCTGGTAAATCCGGATGTCTACAAGGTGCGCGACGGTGAGATCGTCACCAAGACGATCGGCACCAAGCGGCTCGCCATCCACGCCGCACCGGCGGGCGGTACACGGGAACAGGTCCTCGACCCGCAGTTGCAGGATCGGCCGGCGCTGACGGACCCGCAGGTCTTGCGGCTCGCGCAGTTAGGCCGGCGGATCGAAGCGCATTTCGGTCGCCCGCAGGACATCGAGTGGTGCCTGGTCGGCGACGACATCCAGATCGTCCAGAGCCGGCCGATCACCACGTTGTTTCCCATTCCCGAGTCCGGCGACGCGGAGAACCACGTGTACATCTCGGTCGGCCATCAGCAGATGATGACCGACCCGATGAAGCCGCTCGGGCTGTCCTTCTGGCAGATGACGACGCCCGCGCCGATGGCCGAGGCCGGCGGCCGGCTGTTCGTCGACGTCACCCAGCGGCTGGCCCTGCCGGCGAGCCGCGCCGCGATCCTGGAGGCGCTGGGGAGATCCGATCCGTTGACCGGGGACGCGATGCGAACCGTCCTCGAGCGGGACGGCTTCATCCGGCCGCTCCCGGACGAGGCTCCCCCGGGGCCGCTGTTCGGTGGCGGGTCGGCTGCGATTGAGCCCGATCCGGCCGTCGTCACCGAGCTGATCGGGCTCAGCGAGGCCTCCGTCGCCGCCGCGGAACGCGACATCCGGGCGAAGTCCGGGCCGGCGCTGCTCGACTTCATCCGGGCGGACATCCAGGAGTTGCGGCGGATCCTGTTCGACCGGCGCAGCCATCAGGTGTTCATGTCGGCGATGGAGGCCACGTGGTGGCTCAACGAGCGGCTGGAGGAGTGGCTGGGCGAGAAGAACGCGGCGGACACGCTCACCCAGTCCGTGCCGCACAACGTCACCTCGGAGATGGGGCTGGCGCTGCTGGAGGTCGCCGACGTGATCCGCCCGCATCCGGACGTGGTGGCGTTTCTGCAAGATGTCGAGGACGACGATTTCCTGGACGAGTTGCCCAAGCTCGCCGGCGGGCGGGAGGCGCGCGACGCCATCGAGGCCTGGCTCGACAAGTACGGCATGCGCTGTGTCGGCGAGATCGACATCACCCGGCCGCGGTGGAGTGAACGCCCCTCCACGCTCGTGCCCCTGATCCTCGGCAACGTCAAGAACTTCGAGCCGGGAGCCGGCCGGCGGCGTTTCGAGCAGGGCCGGCAGGAGGCTTGGCAGTGGGAGCAGGAGTTGCTCGAGCGCTTGCGGGCGCTGCCGGAGGGTGAGCTCAAGGCCGCCGAGACGAAGCAGAAAATCGACCTGGTCCGTACCTTCATCGGGTACCGGGAGTATCCGAAGTACGGCATGGTCAGCCGCTACTTCGTCTACAAGCAGGCCTTGTTGGCGGAGGCGGAGCGCCTCGTACGGGCCACCGTGCTTCAGGCCCGGGACGACATCTTCTACCTCACTTTCCAGGAGATCGACGACGTCGTGCGCACGAACCGCGTGGACGACCAGCTCATCGACGCCCGCAAGGATGCGTTCGCGTCGTATCAGGCGCTCACGCCGCCCCGGGTGCTCACCTCGGACGGCGAGGCCATCACCGGGGCGTACCGGCGCGACGACGTGCCGGCCGGCGCCCTGGCCGGCCTGCCGGTCTCCGCCGGGACCGTCGAGGGGCGGGCCCGGGTCATCCTGGACATGGCACAGGCCGATCTCGAACCGGGCGACATCCTCGTCACGACCCACACCGATCCCAGCTGGACGCCGCTGTTCGTGGCCATCGCGGGCTTGGTGACGGAGGTCGGCGGATTGATGACGCACGGCGCGGTGATCGCCCGGGAGTACGGTTTGCCGGCCGTCGTCGGCGTGCTCGATGCCACCCGGCTGATCCGCGACGGGCAGCGGATCCGGGTGCACGGCACCGACGGGTACGTCGAGATCCTGCCTTGACCGGCGGGCCGCCGCGCGTCAGACAACGATGCGCCGCCGGGACGTCCGGGCGTGGTGGCGGCCGCGCAGCACGATGACCGGCTCCGGCGAGGAGTTCCGGTTGCTCGGCGTGCCGGCGGAGGTGGAAACGGCGGCGAGCGACGGGTCGCTGGCCAGGATCCGCTGGTGCACGGTACGCAGCCGCACGCCCGGTTCGATGCCTAGTTCGTCGACGAGCACGCGCCGTGCCCGCTGGTACTGCTCCAGTGCCTCGGCGGCGCGGCCGCTGCCGTACAGCGCGGTCATGTGTAGCGCCTGCACGTCCTCCCACAGCGGGTGCGCGGCGGCCATCGCGGTCAGCTCGGGCAGGATCTCGGCGAAGAGCCCGAGCTGGACCTGGGCGGTGAGCAGGTCGATCCGCGCGGCCATGCCGAGCTGCTGCAGCCGGGTGCGCTGGCCGTTCGCGTACGGTCCGATCGAGCCGGCCAGCGGTTGCCCGCTCCACAGTTGGAGGCCCGCGGTCTGTTCGGCGACGACGGTACGCCAGTCTCCGCGGCGGGCGGCGTCGGCGGCGCGGGTGGTGTGCCGACGGAACCGGGCGACGTCCAGCGCGTCGCCGGCCACCTGCAGGGTGTATCCGCCGCCCACCGAGTCGAGACGGGCGGTGGCGCGGGCGCCGTCGAGGACGGCGCGCAGCCGCGACACGTACGTGCGGATCGTGGTGACCGCCGATCGGGGCGGCTCGTCGCCCCACATCCCGGCGATGAGTTCGTCGAGGGTGGCCAGCCCGCCCTCGCGCAGCAGCAGCATGGCCAGGGTGGTGCGCTGTTGCGGCGACCCGAGGTCGAGTTCGGTCCCCCCGTGCCAGGCGCGTACCGGGCCGAGCAGGCTGAACGCCAGCGAGTCACGCAGATCGTTGTTGAGCATGCCCGGATCGTAGGAAGCCGCTCCAGGAGAAATTCTTGTCAAAATCTGAACGAGGCGTTCAGCGTCGCCTTAGGGCGGCCCGCGTTGCGTCCTAGACCCTGCGCGCCAACACATCTGTTGTCGCATATCTGACCTCGGGCCGATCGACAGCATATCAACAACCGATCGAGATCGTCTGCTCACACCCGGCGACGGTGGTCGGTTCGCCGCCCGCCGGCTTGTCGGTCAGCTGCGGCCGAGCATGGTGATCAGGCGCTGGCGGCGGTTGACCGGTCAGCCGTCGAGCCCGCGCAGTATCACCTCGTGGCCGGCGAGCGCCGCGGCGATCATGCCGAACATCTCCACCTCGTCGGCGGACGACGCGGCCAGGCAGGCCTCGGTGGCGGCTTTGCGCGCGCCGCCGACCAGACCGGCCAGCCGGTCCGCGGACGGGCACCCGACCGAGCGCTCCGGCAACTCGGGGCCGACCGTGCCCGCGGACGGGCATCCCGCCGAACGCTCCGGCAACTCGGGGCCGACCGGGCAGGAGGAGCGTCCGCGCGCGATGAGCCCGGCCAGGGCGCGTGCGTGCGCGAGGTGATCCAGGCAGAGACCGACCATCTCGTCGGTGGGGCCGGGCAGCGCCCGGAGACTCTCGTCGGCCAGCTCCACGCTGATCTGAAGCTGGCGCAGCAGCGCGGCCATCGGTCTTCCCTCCCGGCGTCACCGGCGTGATCCGGTGGACCGCGGAAGTCAAGCGGCTGCAGGTCGACGCTTCTTCGACACGCGTTCGACGATTCCCTCGTCCGGCGTGTCGGGCCGACCTGCCGAGCCGGGCAATCGGCCGGTACCCGGAGCCGGGGTGGCGAGCTTGTGTTGATCGTTCGTCGATGGCTACTGCGTTGAGTTGGCAAGCACGATGGGAGGTGCCCGGTGCGAGAGGTATTGATCGACCTCGAGGCCGTCGCCCACAACACCAAACTGCTCGTCCAGGCGGCCGGCGATGCCAAGGTCATGGCGATGGTCAAGGCGGACGGCTTCGGCCATGGCGCGGTCGCCGTGGCCCGGACCGCGCTGCGGCACGGCGTTTCCTGGTTGGGCGTCACGTCGCCCTGGGAGGCGCTGGCCCTTAGGCACGCAAACGTGACGGCCCCGATGCTGACGTGGTTGTACGCCCCGGACGACGATCTCGCGCCGCTCCTCGAAGCCGACGTCGACCTGTCGGTGCCGTCGACCGCCCACCTGCGCGCCGTCGCGATGGCCGCCACCAAGGCCGCCATACGAGCAAATATTCATCTCAAGGTGGACACCTGCCTGTCGCGTGACGGCGCCGCACTCGCCGAGTGGCGCGCCCTCGTCGCGATGGCTCGCCAGTACGAGGAGTCGGGCGTCATCCACGTTCGCGGGATGTGGTCGCATCTGACGGAGACCGGCGTGCACGGCGATCCCAGCACCTCCCGGCAGATCTCCCAGTTTCAGGCGGCAAGCCGAGCCGCCGAGGCCACCGGCGTCCGGCCGGCCCTTCGGCACATCGCCGGCTCGGCCGCGCTGCTGCACAATCCGGAGTCCCGGTTCGATCTGGTCCGCGCCGGCATCGCGCTCTACGGCGTGGAGCCGATACCCGGCTACTCTCGCGGTCTGCGCCCGGCCCTGACGGTGACGGCCGCCGTGCTCCTCGTCAAGCGGGTGTACAACGATGGCACGCCGCCCTACGGCTACGACCACGTCACCGATCGGGCGACCAATCTGGCGCTGCTGGCGATGGGTTTCGCCAACGGCGTGCCGCGCCGCGCTACGGGTCGTGCCGAGGTGCTGATCCACGGCGTCCGCTGCCGGGTTGCCGGGCGCATCGCCATGGACCACATCGTCGTCGACGTCGGCGACCTGCCGGTGCGGGCCGGCGACCAAGCCGTGGTGCTCGGCCCCGGCGACCAAGGCGAACCGACGGCCACCGACTGGGCCACCTGGGCCGACACCAACGCCCACGAAATCCTCACCGGCATCGGCAGCAGGGTGCCACGCCGATACCGGCTTGGGGACGAGGCGGACAGCGCACCGTGAACCGAAGGCCGGCGCGGCAAGAGCCTTCGATTCACGGTATCGGCGTCCCCGCCCTACTGCGGCGGGATGTTGTGGTTGATCCGGAACAGGTTCGTCGGGTCGTAGACGCCCTTCACCAGGCGCAGACGCGCGTAGGTCGCCGGCTCGTAGGCCTTGGCCACCCGTTCGGGGGCCACGTCGATCGCGCTCAGGAAGTTGACCTGCTTGCTGCCGGTGGCCCACGGCTCCAGCGCGTCCACCAACGTCTGAAGCGGCCCTTCGAACGCTTCGCCCATCTCGGGCACGCCGACCGTCCCGGCGAAGAACAGGAACTTCGCGTCTCGGTGGCCGACGGCACTGGGCGTCTTGGCCTCGCGGCCCAACTCTCCCCCGAGCTGCCGGATCTCGACCATCAGCGCCGGCGTCTCCGCGTCCGGGCCGGCCGCCGCGAGCAGTGCGGACACCGCTTCCTCCGGGAAATCGCGCAGCAGCGTCGAGATTTCGTACGCCGGTACCGGATCCACCGGGTCCGCGTGGATGGCGGCGATCTCGGTGTAGGGCATGTCCCGCACGGCATCGATCACGCGCGGTGCGGCCTCGCGCAGGCGAGCGATCAGCCGCTCACCCTCGCTTGTGGAGCCGAGATACGCCACCCGCACGTGCACCGTGAAAACCCCCCGGAGCGGCTCCGGTACGAACGGCAGCGGCGGCAGGCGCAGAAACGCGAACGACACCGTCAGCTTGTCCGGGGCATCCGCGACCACGGCCCGGTACGCCGCCAGCACCGCACCGACGTGTTCGGCGCTGTAGTAAAGGCCACCGCCGTACAGGCGGGTCATGGGCACGAGGCGGAACGTCAGCGAGGTCACCACCCCGAAGTTGCCCTTGCCGCCGCGGATGGCCCAGAAGAGGCCCGGCTCGGTTTCCGCATCGACCCGGCGCAGGACGCCGTCGGCGGTCACCACCTCGGCGGACAGCACCTGGTCCGCGGCGTAGCCGTACGTTCGGCCGAGCGTCGTGCTGACCCCGCCGCCCAGCGTGTAGCCGACCACGCCCACGTTCGGCGAGGAGCCGGAAATCGGGGCCAGTTCGGCCTTCGCCGCCGCAACGATCAGAGCCTGCGCTTCCACCGCCGCGCCGACCGTGGCGGTGCGGGCGTTCTCGTCGATGGAGATCTGGTCCAGCCGGCGGAGGTTGATCAGAACCGCGTTGTCGGCCGGCACCACGGCGCCGTGCCCGGTCGCCACCACAGCGATCGGGAGGTCCCGGACGGCGGCGAACCTGACCGCCGCCTGCACGTCGGCGGCGCAGGTCACGCCCACCGCCACGAGCGGGCGGTGCACGAGCGCCTGGTTCCAGGTCGCGATCTCGTCGGCGAAGCCCTCGTCCCCCGGGGCGAGCACCGGCCCGTTCACCTCGGCGGCGAGCGCCATCAGTTCGGATCGCGCCACGGACGTCGTGTCACCACGGGATTCGGCAGTCATAGATCGTTCCCCCCTTTTGCAGCGGCGAGACGCGCCGCACGTGGCGGGGCCGCAGGCCACGCCGAGGCAAGCACACCGCCGGGCAATCGATGGCCGGTCGATACCGTGTTGACGCGGCGTGACGCCACAGCCGGCCCGCGGAGGCGGCCGGTTGGCGTCGAAACGTTGTTGACATCGGTGTGCTGGCATCGGATGAAACGTGCGGACGAGCCCGCCGCAAGTCCGGAGGGACCAGCCCGGATCCGGTCGTCAGCCGATTATCATGACGGCGTCGATCTTTTCATGATGCTCTGCGGTGCATGCCCCCACGTACCGCTTCTGCTTCCCCCGCAGACGAGGCTGACGTTCTCAGTCACGTCCTGCGCAACGATTCATCCGGTGTGGCGATCATCTACGGCGATCGTTCCTGGAACTGGCGCGCGCTCACCGCGCGGGTGCGGGCCGCGGCGGGTATGTTGCACGGCTTCGGCGTCCAGGCCGGCGACCGGGTGGCCTTCGCGGGTCGCGCGTCGGTGGAACATCTCGAGGTGGCGCTCGCCTGCGCCTGGATCGGGGCCGTCTTCGTCCCGGTCGACGTCCGGCTGAGCGCCGTCGCGGTCGCCGACCTGCTGACCGATTGCCGCCCGTCGGCTCTGGTGGCGAGCATCGACGACGCGCGCAAGCTTCTGGGCGTGCCGCGGGCGCTCCGGCGGGCAGTGATCGAGATCGAGTACGACTACGAACGGTTCCTGGCCGACGCCGTGGCGGTGCCGCGAGCCGAACTCGACGGTGGCCAACCGTTCTGCCAGTTGTACACGGCCGGAACCGCCGCGGGTCTCAAGGGCGTCGTGCTCTCGCATGCGGCGATCGACGCGGCCTGCGAGGCGCTCGGCAGCGCGACAAAACTGGGGGCTGGCAGCGTCAGCATGGTCACGGCTCCGCTGTCCGGCGCGGCGGCGCTGGTGCACGCTTTGGCAGCGCTACGCCAGGGCGCGTCGACGGTCCTGATGCCGATCCCGTCGACGGAGACGCTGCTCGGCGCCGTCGAGAAGTTTCAGGTGACCCACACGTTCGCGCTGCCTTCCCTGGTGGGCGCCATGTCCGCCGGCGCCGCGGCCACGGGTAGCGATCTCAGCAGCCTGCGGTGCCTGCTCTACGGGAGTTCCCCGGTGCCGCCGTCGGTCGTACACGCCTGCGCGACGACACCGCTGGGCACGTCCATGAACCAGTTGTACGGCTGCACCGAGACCGCCGGCGTCCTGACGGTGCTGGGCGCCGCGGAACACCGCGAAGCCGCCCGGCTGGCCTCGGTGGGACGGCCGTTGCCGGGCGTGTGCCTGCGGATCACCGACCCGCTCAGCGGCGCGGAGGTGCCGGTGGGCGAGCCCGGACTGGTCGAGGTCCACACCCCGCACACGATGAGCCGCTACTGGGATCGCCCCGAGCAGACGGCCACGACGTTGAGCGACAGCGGGTGGCTGCGCGTCGGCGACATCGGCTTCCTGGACGCCGACGGCTATCTCTATCTGGTCGACCGCGCCAACGACCTGATCATCCGCGGTGGTGACGTGCTGTATCCCGGGAAGATCGAGCGGGTCCTATGTGAGCATCCCCTGATCGTCGACGCGGCCCTGGTCGCGGTCCACGACGAGCAGCTGGGTGACATGGCGATCGCCTTCGTCGTGCCGGCCGCGGGTGCGACGGCACGCTTGCAGGAAGGACTGAACAGCTTCTGCCAGGAACGCCTGCTACCCAACGAACGCCCCTGCGGATACCGGTTCGTCGACGCTTTGCCGCGCGGCGACTCCGGCCGCGTACTCCGGGGCCGGCTGGTGTAACGCCGCCGGCCCCTCATTGCACATCGGGCGTCGACGCGTCCAGCCGGGCCCGTAAGCGATCCGCGTGGACATGGTAGACACCGTCCATCCGCCGCAACGCGCTGGCGCGGATCCGCGCCGCCGCGTCGTGGTTGCCGTACCGCGCATGACACGTCGCCATGTCGACCAGCAACGAGACACTCGTCCACTCATCGTCATGGCGCAGCGCATAGGCGCGCTCGTACGCCTCGATGGCGGCGCGACCGTCGCCCACATGGTCGTGGATGCGGGCGATCACGCCCCACAGCCCCTGCTCCGCGCGCCAGTTGCCCCAAATGCGATGGCTCTCGATGACATCCTTCAACTCGGCGACGGCCGCCGCTGCGTCGCCGGTGCGATGCAGCAACCGAATGGCCGAGAACGAGGCCGCGACGGTGATGTATTCACGGGTGCGGATGGTACAGATCGGCGGGTGGCCGGCCAGCCCGGTGCGCTCAAGCTCGGTCAGGATAGCCATCGCCTCATCCCCAAGCTGCGCGGCACGTTCGATTTCCGCACCGGCCGGCCAGGCGTCGAGATTCACCAGCGACTTCGCCATGCCGAGCAGGGCGCCCACCGTACGCAACGGATCGTGGGCTTTGCGCCCCAGCCCGGCCACCATTTCCCACTGGCGGTACGCCTGGTCGTACTCGCCGAGCGCCTCGAAACAGACCCCGAGCGCGTTGTGCAGATACCCGCACCACCACACCGCGTTCTGCCATTCCGCCGCTTTCAGGGCCCGGCGAACGATCGAGATGACCTCGTCCCACCGGCCCAGCTGATCCATCAGCACGGCGTTCAAACCCCAGCAGAAAAGCCAGACGTACTCGTCGAATCCCTCCTTCTCGGCGAGGTCCAGGACCGCCCGCAAGTTGTCGTACTCGTCGTCGAACCAGGTCAGCGCGTCGGCCCGGTTTGCCGGCAGGCAAGGTGCCACTCCCTCGGCGGCCGGCGGGACGTCGACGCCTTCCCGCAGCGGGTTGACCAGTTCCGCGGCCGCGATCACCGAATGCAGGTAGTGGTCCAGGGTGCGGCGCAACGTCTCACTGCGCTCGTCTTCGTCGCCGAGCTCGGCCGCGTACGCCCGCACCAGGTCGTGCATGTTGTAGCGGCCGGGGCGAACCTCGGCGAGCAACTGCGCGTTCGTCAGCTCGTTCAACTGTTCGAGCGTTTCGGCACAGCTGTGCCCGCCGAGGCTGATGGCGGTCGCCAGGGACGCGTCCGCGCCCGGATGCCGCCCGAGCCGCCGGAACAACGCTGCCGCCTCGGCGCTGAGCCGGCGATACGACCAGGAGAAGACGGCCCGCACGTCGCGACCGTGGGCTATTCCCGCGAAGGCGTCCAGCCCGTCGCGCCGGCGGATCTCGGCGACCACCGCGGCCAAGGTGAACGCCGGGCTGCGCTCCGCCCACGCCGCGCAAATGGCAAGCGCAAGCGGCAGCCCCCCGCACATCTGAATGACCTGCGCGGCCGCCTCGGGCTCCGCGTCCACCCGGGCTTTGCCCAGCCGCGAACGCAGGTACCGGTAGGCGTCATCGTGGCTGAATACGTTCAGCCCCATCGACAGGGCGCCCTCCTCCACGACCAGCCCGCCCAGGTAGCTGCGGCTGGTGACGACGACCGTGCAGCCGTGGGCGCCGGGCAACAGCGGCCGGACCTGCTCCTCGTCGTGAGCGTTGTCGAGGACCACCAGTACGCGCCGGCCCGCGAGCACGCTGCGGTACAGCGCGGCCATCGCCTCGACCGTCGACGGCTGATTCGTCCGGGGCACCCCGAGCGCCTCCAGGAAGCCGTGCAGGGCTTCCAGCGGCTCCAACGGCGGGTTGCGCGGCACGAAACCGCGCAGATCGACGTAGAGCTGACCGTCGGGATACTCATCCGAGGCGCGGTGCGCCCACCGCAGGGCCAGGCTGGTCTTGCCCACGCCGCCGAGGCCGGTGACCACGACCAGCGGGGCGCCGCTGTTGGTGAGCCCGTCAAGGCGGTCCAACTCGGCGTCGCGCCCGCTGAACGCCCGCAGGTCCGCCGGTAGCTGCGCCGGGCGTGGCTGCTCCACCGGGTGTGGCTCGGCGGCCGGGGCGAGCACCGGCTGCGCCTCCGGCTCGGCCAGCAGCAGCTGCTGGGTGGCTTGCAGCATCGGCCCGGGTTCGATACCCAGTTCTTCGACGAACCGGTGCCAGAGTTTGCGGTACCGCTGCAGCGCTTCGGCCCGTTGACCGGCGACGGCGAGCGCGCGCAGGAGCCGCGCGTGCAGCCCCTCGTCGAAGGGATGCCAGGCGGCGGCGCGCTCAAGCGCCGGCACCAGCTGGGCGCCCAGGCCCGCCTCGAGGGTCAGGTCGGCGGCTTCGGTCAAAACGGTGACGTGTTCGCGGTCGAGGCGGACAAACACCGGATGCTCACGGATCTCCGGCGCGAGGTCGCCCAGCGCCGGCCCCGACCACAGGGCGAGCGCCGACGCGTACCCCGCGGCGGCGGGCTCCGCCTGGCCTTGCCCGGCCGCTTCGCGCGCCTGCCGCACCACCGATCGCCAGCGCAGCAGGTCCACCCCGTCGTCCGGAACGACCAGCGCATACCCGGCGGGCGACCGGCGAATGGTGCCGGCCGGGCCGGCACCCGGTTGCGGCGGCTCCAAGATGCGGCGCAGCCGGCTCATGTACTGCTGCACGGTCGCCGCGGCCGTCGGCGGTGGCGCGTCGCCCCAGAGGACGTCGACGATGGTCGAGAAGGCGACCGGTTCGCCGGCCGCGGCGAGCAGCACGGCCAGGACGGTGCGCTGTTGCGGTGCCCCCAGGTCCAGTTCGACGCCGGCCCGGTTTCCTCTCAGCGGCCCCAGCACCTGGAACCACAGTTGTGCGTCGGTGTTCATCAGCTACCGGTTCCGGAGGCCAGGAGCGCCTCGCCGGCCGCCGCGCGCAGCCAGCCCATCGCGTCTCCGGCGCTCCACCGCAGGTCGTCGACCAGCGTAAACAACGAGGAGTAGCCGAAGTAAAACCACAGCAGGCCTTCCGCCCGGGCGACGTCGACTCCCGGACGCAGCTGGCCGAGCTCGGCCAGCAGCCGCGCCACCAACAGCAGCCCGGCCCGGTACCGCTCGGTGGCATGGGCCAGCAACTCGGCGGCGTCGGCGTCGTGCGGCGCGGTGGTCAGCATCAGGCGCATGACGTCACCCCATTCGCGGCGCATCTCGAGCACTCCGTTCGCAACCAGATCCAAGATCACCGCGCCGTCCGCTACGTGTCCGGAGCACTCCACGTTGACCGCCAGGACCAGCGCGTTGATCCAGGCCTCGATCAGCGCGCGCCGGATCCCGGCCTTGCCGCCCGCTACGGCGTACACCGTGGCGGGTGAGACCCCCGCGCATTGCGCCACATCGTCGACCTTCGCGGTGTAGTAGCCATGTTCACTGAACACCCTGCGAGCTGCGGTCAGAATCATCGAATGGGTCGCCTCCGTGTATTTGGCGCGACGACTGGGGCGAGCCGCAGGGACGTCGGTGTTGCTCATGGCGGCCGAGTGTAGGTGCTTCGCTGGAGTTCGGCTCTAGCGAAACCATCAAACAGACGATTCTGTCGGCTTTTCGGCACAAACCTCTAACCGAACGTAAAACACCAGCGACCAAACGTCACATGACTCGGCACGCACCCCCGACATGCAGCCCTTTCGTTAATGGGCTCGCCATTCCCCCGCCATCGCGGACCTGTGTTCACCCCGTGACACAGAGGCGCAGGATGCCGGGCCAACCGGCCCGGACCTGGCCGCCCGGATTCGGGCGCTCGGCGGTGACGGTCCTCCCCGTACCCTCGCTGGGGTGCCTTGTAGGTGTCTTGGAATCGTCTTGGCGACGGCCACGCCGGCGCGTCATGCAGCTGTTGACGAGATGTTGATCCACGGGGCGGACGGTTCGCCTGTGTCGTGCCGACCGGCGGGAGCGCGACCGCCGAAGCTGCCGACCCCGAGCTGAACACGCACCGCGACCGCGTGGTGAGTACCGTCGGTACGGGCGACGCGGCCCGCACCCCGCGGCGCAGTGAGGGAGTCGGGGCAAGATGTGGATTCGGGTGTTGGGGCCGGTGCGGGCCGGCAGCGGCGACACCGAGGCGGAACTGGGAAGTCCTCAGCAGCGCGTCGTGTTCGCGGTCCTGGCGATGGCTGCCGGCGGTCGCGTCAGTTCGTCGATGCTGACGCAGGTGCTCTGGGACGGCGCACCGCCGGCCTCGGCGACGGCAACGCTGCAGCAGTACGCGAGCCGGTTGCGACGAGCGCTACGGCGGCAGGGTCCCGGGTCGGAGCCGGCCACGATCATTCGCCGCGCGTCGGGCGGTTATCAGCTGTCGACAGCGGGCGTCGACGTCGACGTTCTGAACTGGCGGGCGCTGGTCGCCGAGGCACGCGCCGCCGTGGCACGCGGCGACAACACAAACGCCGTTTCGGCGTACGCGCGGGCGCTGGCCTTGTGGTCGGGGCCGGTCGCCGCCGATCTGCCGGCCGAGGTGCGCAAACATCCGGTTTTCGCCGGGTTGGACCGGGAGCACGCGGTGGTCCTGTGCGAGGCGGCGGAGGCGGGTTTGCAAGCCGCCCTGATCGGTGACCTCGCCACAGTGATACGGCAAGGTGCGGCCTGGCACCGCTTCGACGAGGGCGTCCAGGCGTGCCTGATCCGCGTCATGGCCGCCGAGGACAGCCTTGCCGAGTCCACCCGGCACTACCGCCAGGTGCAGCAGGACTTGGCGCAGGAACGCGGGATCGAGCCCGGGCCGCTGCTGCAGGAAGCCCATCGGCTGGTGCTGGCCCGGGCATCCGCGGCGGCACCGCCGGCGGCCCCGACGAGCGAGGATGCCGTGGCCCGGATCGCCGACGCCGGGCCCGGCCCCGAGTCGGCCCGGCCGCAGTTGCTGCCGACGGCGCCGGGCGCGTTCAGCGGACGCGAGACGGAGCTGAACCGGCTCGACGAGTTGACCGGCGGCGCGCTGCCGCTGGTCGTCGTCACCGGGCTCGGCGGCGCGGGCAAAACGAGCCTGGTGCTGCACTGGGCGCACCGCCAGAGCGCCGCATATCCGGACGGACAGCTTTATGTCGACCTACGGGGTTTCGCGCCGCAGAATGCCCCGATGAGGCCGGCGGACGCGCTGCACAGCTTCCTCGAGGCGCTCGGGGTGCCGCGTAAGAATCAGCCGTCGGCCCTGGCCGGATTGGTCGGCCTTTACCGCCGGATACTCGACAAACGCAAGGTTCTCGTCGTGTTGGACAACGCCCGCGACGAGGAACAAATCCGGCCCTTGTTGCCGACCGGGAATCGCTGCACGGTAATGGTCACCAGCCGCAGCCACCTGGGCGGGCTGGTCGTCGAGAACGGCGCCCGCCCGCTGGGACTGGGCGTTTTCAGCGACCAGGACGCACACCGCTTCCTCCGATCCCGGCTGGGCGGCGAACGAGTGGCCGCCGAGTTACCCGCCGCCGCGGAAATGATCGAAGTGTGCCGGGGGCTACCGCTGGCGTTGGCGATCTGCGCGGCCTGGGCGCAGCGCAGCCCGGGGTTCACCCTTGGCGCGATAGCGACCGAGCTACGCCGCCGCGACGGACTGGACGCCTTCACCGGCGTCACCAACAGCCGAGACGTGCGAGCCGTATTCTCCTGGTCGTATCAGCGGCTGACCACGGAGGCGGCACACTTGTTCCGCCGGCTCGGCGCCAATCCCGGCCCGGACGTGGCCACCGCGACCGCCGCCAGCATCGCCGGACGCACCCGAGCGGACACGCTGGAACTGCTCACCGAACTGGTCGACGCGCAACTGCTCACCGAGATCGCACCGGGCCGCTACGGCATGCACGACCTCATCCGCGCCTACGCCGGCGAGCTGGTCAAAACCCAAGAACATGAGGCAACGGTACGGCGCAGCATCGACCATTACATGCACTCGGCGATGGCCGCGAGCGCGTTGATCGACCCCGAGCGAAAAGCCGTTGCCGTCGAGCCGCCCGTGGCCGGCGTGACCCCCTGGTCGCCCGCGGACCGAGACCAGGCAATGACCTGGTTCGGCGACGAACTCACCAACCTGCAAGCCGCCTTCGACGCCGCCGAAATCCACGGGCTCGACGAATATTTGTGGCGACTCGCCTTCGCGCTCAATGTGACGAAGGAGCAACTCGGGCTGTTCGACGAAATGCTGACAATCAGCCGCCGGGCCATGGCGGCGGCCGAACGGCGCAACGCGACCTGGTGGCGTAGCTTCCTGCACATTGTGCAGAGCTCCTGCTATCACCAATACGGCGTACGCGAAAATGCCCAATGGCACGCCAAAATGGCCACCGAATTCGCGCGAGAAGCGAACGATCCGCTGCGCACCGCCCTCTGTCTGCTCGGCACGTCGGTGACCCTGACCGACGGGGACGGGTGGCCGAGCGACGACCAGATCGAACACGCCGCGGAACTCGCGCACGAGGCCCGAACCATGTGCGAACAGGTCATCGAAGCCGTCGGCAACGACCCGCAACACAACGCGGACGCCCGCATGGCCCGCCTGCTGATCAGCGACACCTACCATTTCTCCGCCTACCAGGCGTTCCACCACACCGGTGACCCGTCGGCAGCCCGAGCGGAGATCGACAAGGCCATCGAAATCTGTGGTGCCGCATCGTTCCACGCGCCGTGGCTGCTGGAGACGCTGGGCCGGATCTACAGCCACGCCGGCGACGACGTCACCGCCATCAAGGCCTACGAGCAAGGCGCGGCGACGCTCCCGGACGGAACCTGGATGATCGTCAGTCTGTTGGTTCCGGTGGCCGAATGCCACGCACGACTCGGCAACCGGCAGGCCGTCGACGAGATCCGCACCCGCGCCCGGCGATACCTAGCCGGGATCTATCACACCACCGCCGACCGGCTCCGGTCCCGCCTGGACGACCTCGGGTAGGTTTCGGGCCTCGCGACAAACGCATCGAGTAGGCCCGATGATGGGCAGATGCCG
>Ga0307512_10002594_pt1 | contig 22442 bp, 26 predicted proteins | sample 14_EM_MG_FD_200267 | JGI IMG/M metagenome (GOLD analysis project Ga0307512, IMG submission 200267) | Populus trichocarpa ectomycorrhiza microbial communities from riparian zone in the Pacific Northwest, United States - 14_EM | ecosystem: Host-associated > Plants > Roots > Unclassified | place...
ATGTAGAGTATTTCTATTTATTCTGGGGGCATTTGGCTGGATTGTGGTTGTGTGATGTGTATTTTAAAAGCTGGCCCATCTGTGGGCCCAAACCCGGTTACCGGCAAAGGGATAAAGGAATGATTATCGCTAGAGATGAAAGGCTCGTGGCGAGCCGACTATATAACGCGGGTATTACCCCGCCCTGGACACGTCACTTGCAGCCGTGCCTTCACATTATCTCCCTCGTTAGGTGCAGACCCCCTGGGCTGCATATTCCCGTACCAGGGTAGAAAAGAAGGGAAACAATCAAATAACCATTCGACGTAAGCAAACGTACAAATCCATAAGTCCTACCACCGATCAGTACCATATGGTAGCCATTCGGTGCGTCTGGCACACGGGGAAACTCCACCTCCACTTGACTTATCTCCAGAGGTGGTAAAGTCCTGTGCCAACGCCATTTGTACTGGGCCGAGATCCAAAGAAGTAATGAAGTAATGAAGTAAAGAACGAAACAGAAGAGAAGAAAAGAGAAAGAAGGAACATCCAAAGTGACACCATCCTCCATATCTCCGCTTCCGGAATGTCCGGCATATGACCATCTAATCGCGCACACATAACTCGTACGAAACGTAGGTCATTGTCGGAATTAGACCCAGTAATCTCGGTGAAATCCCGAATCATTGAATGAGTCTCGTCGTGACTCCACGTCATCGATGGTGGCTTCCGCTCTCTGCCTGGCATCGCCATCGCCATCACCATTGACAATTGCATCGGTATGTCTAACTTGTAAGCATCCCAGTGACAGGTCATACTGACTATACTTCGAAGTGCGCTAGCACTCGAGCTCACCCAATTCCTCGTGAACGACTCTGCAGGCCCAGCCCATCAGGGATCATTGTTGCTACTTTGGAGGTCATATTCGCGCTCAGTCAGTACGGATGAAGCGGGCTTGACTTGTCGGCATGGATTATAGCTTCTGATCGGTATCATAGCCGTCGGTGATGGCGAAGCATATATGACCCCGTATCTATCTCATAAGCTTCTCATGAAATGGACATTCATACCATATATATATTGAGGCGCGTTTGCGCTCTTCCGAGCCCTCGTGCATAGCTTGGTCGGCCAGCCTTGATGGATCTGAGATCATCCCTTGCAGCTGGTGGCTCTCACACGGTGCCCGTCAGTTGATATATTCATCCTACTTCAGCATCTGCCAAGCAGGCTTACAGCCCTCCAGTGGAGTCATTCAACATCCAGTTTGGTAAGCCGTTCGGTAACCATCCCAGTCGGTGCCTTCCGAAGATAGGGCTCCCGATAATCGTATGTTCCTGCGCCCCCCATTCAAGGCAATCCGGTAATAATCTTTTGGTAGTTGTCTCAACTTTCTCTCATGATGCCATTCGGTGACTGTCTCTTGTGATGCCATTCGGTGACTGTCTCTTGTGATGCCACTCGGTGACTGTCTCCTGTGATGCCGTTCGTTAAACTATTTGGTACGTTTGGTGAATGTTTCCGGTCTCGTTCGGAACTGCTTCGATCAACATAATTGCACTCGTTCGGCATAGGTCTCACTGGGTTGATCATCTCATCACGCCTCCAGTGCTCTTGCAGTCGCACTAATCATCCTCCTAGTCGGTGCAATTGTAGATACACTTGACATCCACCCTGTGCTCGGAGCATTTATGTCCAATTGCTTGTTGCGCTCGCTGGTTTTCCTCCGGCTATGCTGTCCACTATTCCTCCAGGTGTGCTTGCTGTCACTTGTCTGGGTATCCACATCATCGTTTTCTGAGTTCAGTTGTCATTTCATCTCCAGGTGCACTGTTGACTCTTCTCCATGTACACTTGTTGGCTCCGCTAGTGATCACATCCTACGTACGCTAATTGAATAATCTGCAGCTGTGATTCACTGCCGGTAAGTGCGCTCCAAGGTGCTTCCTCCCAGCACTTCCGGTACTGAGATTGCTTGTTGTAGGGGTTGATTATCATTCGGGTATGGTCATCCCCCTCTTGTACGTCGTAGCTCTGCTGACGACTCATCAGTTACGGCTCCTTCGGGTGTTGTATTGGTTGATTAAGCTTGATTCTGAAGTTGATTTCCAGTAGCAGCTGTGTATCTCGGGATTGTTGAGACTGAATCGGGATCGCCGAGACTGAGTCGGGATCTCATTCGGGATTGTGACTTGCCTATGCAGCATCTTGATTCATCTGGAGGTGCGTTTGCCATTACTTCTCTGGGTGCACTTTTCGCTGTTGCTAGCCTTCGCTATTGGTGAATGTGTTTCATGGTGCTTTGTTCCTGCACTTCTGGTACGGTAATTGTTCGCGTTAAGGGGTGTTGCGAATCCGGCAGTGTCATCCCCCTCTTCAAAGGTGATTGTTGCGCCAAAGATTGATCTGGTACGGCTTATGCGGTATCGGCATTGTGGCTGTGACTTGGGATCTGATTCGGGATAGTATTTGGCATTGAAACTCGGGCACGTAGCTGCGTTATTCAGCATCTCTGAATAGTACCCTGTATCGTACTCAGTGGAGCCATGCTGATAGTACATCGTATACATGCACATCTCGGTTTTATAGGAAATTCATAGTTCGAAATCAAACGCGTGATCTCAAGAATCTTATAATTTCGCATAACCTCAATATCTTCATATCGGAATGTGACCAATTGTCATCTGTCTCCCGTGATCCATCTCCTGAGATCCATCTCCTGTCACCCACCTCCGGTCATCCACCTCTGGTCATCCATCGATATCCAGTCTCGATCTATTTCCGCCCACGATTCAACTCTGGACGGGTTCCATCTCCTGTCATCCATCTCTGGCTGTGATCCATCTGGTGGCAATCCATCTGGCTTCAGCCATTCATGTCCGCCTTGTGCGTTATTGCGCTCGTTTCGGCCGCATTCAATGACTGCTCCTGTATCTCTGTAAGACCTCTAAAGTTCATATTTACTAACCTCCATAATGTCCGTCTTCAATTGACTCTTCATCGCGGTCCAGTAATCCATCCGGTGACATATCATCCATTGTTTGAGAATACCCACTCATCGATGCGTCCATATGGCATGGGATCTTTAACTCCAAATCCAAATGCATCATCCGGCCTCTTGAGCACGTGACCTTTATCCACGCAATTGTGTGAATACTGCTGAACTCAACTCAACTGAAAACAGTGTTCAACTCAACTCCACTCAGTTGTAATCCGCCTGTATGGCATATTGTAGGCGCGCTCCAAGTCGATAGCATGGTCAATTGACCGATGCGGTGTGACTGTCTTCAGCGCTTTGCTGAAAACCTCCACGAATTCTCTTTATATAGCCGGGATATGTCCTCCATTGTCTGTAGGCCCCCTCATTGTTGTTGTGCAGGCTCCATCTGCAAACGTTCGTTCTCAATTCGTACTCGATATGGAGATGGATGAAGAAATATCCAGGAGCCCGGATTCAAAACAGTTCGCCACAATAGGGCCAAGCCTCGTTGTACAGTACTCCCTTCGTGTCTCGGCAAGCCGGCAAGGTTTACCCAAGTATACCCTTGGGAACTTCTCTCTGACCGTTGCCGCTGCTGCTCTCTGCTCGCCCGTCCAGCGCCTGGGGCCTATCTCACTCACCATCAGTGATGCCTTCCATGGTCGCTCCCAGCAGCCATGCACAATCTCCCACTCCTAGGAAGAATGTCCCGACGACCTGCTCACTGGCAAGTTGATCATGAAAGGTAGTGGCTCCAAGTATTGAAATATCTGGAACACTGCCGCCTCCTTCGGAACACGCCTCCTCCCTAGCCGTGATCTAGGTACATTCCCGGGGCATACCCGATGGCCTGCCTGGTCCACTGCGACCTCTTCCGCTCACCCTGGGGTTGCAGAGCCAAAGGTCGAATGCTTTGCAAGTAGACGCTAGGATTCCTGGCCTGGTAGCAAGGTAATTCCTATCACTCCAGCTCACAGTGTATTCACCTCGGCTGCCACCATGTGTACAAATATGCTCACTGAGCGAATCACAAACTTGTCACGCCCGATTGGGACTGTCTGATAACCAATTAATTAACTTATCTCACCCAATTGGGACTGTCTGACACGCAAATAATGACAATTCCCACCTGGGGATACGACACATCAATTGAACCTCTTTGTGCTTTAAATACATGCTGAATCCGCTGGTCTCCTGAGAGTGCCCACACGATCCATCCAGTAGCCCCGTGGATCCCGACAATCCCAACTACAAATAAACATCACCACTGCAATCATACAACCCTGTTCGTATGCCATTGTATGGGGCACATCCATATTCGCTCGTTGGCGATCAGCTTTCGTTGACTTGTTTGACCAAATACAATAGAGTTTGAGCAGATGGTTCTCACTCCTCACAACGAACGGATTCGGTCGTCCAATCAGGTGGCAAAGGCGATAATTGACAATTGTGGAAGCAAGTCGTACCTGCTAGCCACTTTATATCCTTCGGGGGTTATTATACTTCCCTTACGCAGCTGCCACACGATCTGCGATTGCTGCACCACACTCCTGAACTCGTATATAGCCTTGTAAGACTTCCGTAGCCGGTGCAGTGAACTCCTAACATCATCAGTAACGCAGGGGACTCCATCGGGTCAGGAAGAAGGGAATTGCGATTTGAACTGCCATCGGGGGCATCGGAAGATGTATATCGTGCATATTGTGTAAATCGGCCCTCATTCTCCGTAGGTGCACTTCGCAACATCTCTAACGTAGATGAGTCCATCGAGTTGTATAGAAGGTGATCGCAGCTCAATGGCTGTTGGCGACGATCATTGATGTTAATCGCACGTAATATGTAAACCGCCTCTGTAATTGTAAATTGAGTCAATTGGAAGGTAACTTATCGAATATCATTGATGCCGCGATTGGTAGCCTTGGCGTTCTCGTATGATGCATTCGTAGTAATTGACTGTGACCGACTTGGTTGCTGACGCATCTCCTGGCCAATTGGCCTCTGGTGTCAACTCAGATGGTCTGTACTACTGTTAACATCGATTGGGTGGACATTCATGCGTCTTTTGTATCTGCAATTCGTAGATCTCAAGTCCGTATGATTTCTCATTCATAGATGTCGCGACGCATCTCTGGCTAATTGGCCTCTGGAATCCGCTAGAAATCGTCTCTGTTACCGTTAACCTCAAATGAATAGACATATCTAGACACTTCCGTGATCCAATCAGTGCTCTCACATCTGTATGATATCTAGCGCGTACACTAGGTGACGTGACACGTCGGAACGGAGTAATTCATGAAATCCCGTATGCGAGACGTATCTGAAATTGAAGAGCAATAATAGTGTAAACGCACACGCCCGTGTATGGCCTCGTAGGAAGGTATATCAGTACATACAGTTGCACATGTGGATGTCAATATTGTGAAGTAGTATAGAGGTAGGATTATTGCTAGAGATCAAAAGCTCGTGGCGAGCGGACTATATAAAGCGGGTATTACCCAGCCCTGGACACGTCACGTGCAGCCGTGCCATTACACTTGTCTCCTTGCTCATTGGCCTCTGGAATCAACATGGAATGTCTCTGCAACCATTAACCTCAATTGGGTGTACTTATCAAACCTCTTTGCTTCTGCAATCTGTAGCTGTCAAATCCGGATGATTTCTCTTCTTAGGTGTCATGACGTGTCTCTGGCCGATTGGCCTCTGAATTCCGCACTAAATCGTCTCTGTTACCGCTAACCTCAATTCAATAGACTTCTTAAGGCACTTCCCTGATGGAATCAGTGCTCTCAAATTCATATGATATCTTGCGCGTATTGTGTCTGTCATCACGCTTCTGAAAGGGGTAATTCATGACATCCCATATGCGAAACAGATCTGAAATTGAAGAGCGATAATGGTGTAAAGGCATACGCCCTTGTATGGCCTCGTTGGAAGGTATATCGGTAGATACAGCTGCAAACGTTGATCCCAATATTGTTGAGTAGTATAAGGTAAGTAAGGTAAGAATATCGCCAGAGATCTAAGGCTTGTGGCGAGCTGACTATATGAAGCGGGTATTACCCGGCCCTGGCCACCTCACGTGCAGCCGTGCCAATACAGGTGGTTGGCAAAATCAATTTGGAACATATGCAGTATGTAATTGTGTAAGGCAGCTATATTCTGCGGCACCTAAAGTAAACCAAAATTATTGAGAGCTATGTGGTTCACTGTTGCTAGTAACAAACAGTAATAAGGGACAGGATTGCAATCCAAATTGTTTACTTCTTTTCCTGATAAGCCCATTTCCCATATGGGCTACCAATGGTTGATCACGGCCTTTGGACTCAATGTACATTAGTTATTCAAGTTACAAACACTGTTCAGTGCATCTGATATTGTCAGAGCTGGGTCAATAACAAGTAGAGGAATAACTAATGCTTTGTTTGCGATGATTGTGAGTGAAAGTTCGGGGTTCTCCCTGAAGAGACGTATTGGGCCTGGTCGACTTTGGGATCCACATAACGGGTTTTTCATCACCATACGTTACATAATACTGTTCTCATAACAAAGTTGTAAGCTTCGACACCAATGATCCTGAGAGGGAGATAACATGCGTCTTGTCGATTCGATAGCAATCCTCATTGCTTCCGGATTCATTGAAAGTTCACATACCACACTAGAATTGATGTGATAATGCAATAACCTTGGCCAGTCAATAAACCTTCAAGGTTTATAGTTATGCCAATTATTTTGTACCACACTGATTGAAACTATGCTAAGTGGGACTGGATGTGCCAGTTGCAGGAATGCGACTGACGTGTCAGGAAGACAATAGCCAAAATGCTAGAAAGTGGGACTTCGAGCCAGTCCCCTGAGGGAGTAGAACAAACCAGGTACTTCTCGGTTATAGAGCATTATCTCGACCTAGGCATAGTGTGTCTAATTAATGAAGACATTAGGCAATATCAATAAGCCTCGATGAGCCGCTGACTCCCTGGCAGGGAACAAACCCGTTGGGTTAATTTCTATCGGGGAATAAATGCTGATGAACTACGTTTATATTTAATGTCAACAGAGCAATAGTGAGCCGCCATATGAGTCTCTGAACTAGATAACCCAATTAGCCATTATGGTGAAGGTTGTGTCTTAATATATCAAGTAAACTGTTTAAAGCCCTCCAATTAACCACATCAGGCGATGGGAGAGGTTTTGACTATCCAAAATATACGAGTAGCAAGACATCTAAGTTGAAATTACCGCTTGATTAATCCTTTTTGCAGATGATGACCTGAGAGGGAGCATAACACTTGCAAACCAAACACGTAATTACGCGATGACCCTTGGCATGGGTGGTCCATTTTTACAGAGCCTGTCTCGTAATGAAAGAGTACTCTGAGATATGACAGATGAGATCATTGCTAAGGCTTGGACATATCCTCGGCAGTCCAACAAAGGCTATAAATGAACTCAAAGCTCCGGCTTTGAAAGGGTAGCTATCCAGTTACAAATGCTACCTACCTGCGAAGACGCAGCTGAAATATTATTCCGTTTTCACTTCTTCTTATTATTATCATTATTATCAAGTATACTGGCAGTATATATTTGGATTGCATGCGGTTGCCCCGCCCCATGAACGACTATGAATTTGATAACGAATACGATGTGATATTACACACCTGATCATCTACATTCAGTCAGCTAGAGCAAAAAGTTCCGTTATGTGCTGCAACGTGTATTTGCTGGTTAGCAAGTAGAATTCAGGTTAAGGAGATATTACTCTATTATCAACATTATAAGCTCTGCCCTGTCAGACTACATTATGAATTGTACAGTATCTCCGTTGCCCAAAACTCATACGGAAGTACATCAACATACACATATCTCTGAGTTCCATATAGCAGAAGATATCATTGAAGCAAGGGAACATCCATTCTTGCAAAGAAATTCGGCGCATAATACAGTTACAACCCGAATAGCATTAGGATCTACTCAAAGCAGAAAAGTTTTCAAACCGCTGAAGATTAAGCAGCGGGCACCTGCAAAGAGATGACCCGGGCGAAGCGTAATCCAGTTACAGAAGATCCGTAATTCCTTATGGAAGGACAGCTGGATATTATTAGCTGAAATGAAAGGTCAAGTAGATTTGACATCTAGTATTTACTCTGTGACAGATGAGGAATTGAGGGAGATTACGCTTGAGACGTAATGTTGCTGATAGTATCTGAAAGCCATATTTATCAAAGCAGGATATGGATCAAATGTGTGAGGATCCATGTCAATTTAGATTGCAATATCAACATGTAACGTATTACCGCTAAGATAGTAATTTTTCACTGAGATTAAGTATACGAACATGGTTTACGATAGCAATAAATTCCCCAGATTAATTATAAGACTATACTTTACGATATGAATCAATCACCAAGATTAATTATACCAATATACTTTATGATATCAATTAATCACTGAGATTAATAATCCCAGTTATACTTAGTGTCAATATTGTATCACACCATGATTCGATTTAGTTTCCATCCATTTAGAAGCTTCTGATATGATTGTCCCAATTCGTCCCGTGTTTGTGTTCAATCTCCAGAGACTTCCCATCGTATTCGTCTGGAGATGAGTATAAAAAATCCAGATAAGAGCTACTGCAGATTGTAACTAAGTCCATACTTAAGTATCATTGTATACTTGCATGTATAGTTACCTAGGTCATACCAACCACGTAATGGTGCAATGGTTTCATTCTTGACCTCACGTATAGCTGAGCTCAATGTGAATTTAGATGGACAACTGATTGAACCCATTGTGATTTGGGAGATAATACATATCTGAATTGATTATCTGGCCATCTGAATTGTCAACCAGTGTGATGGTATAAACATGGAAGCCATTCAATGACAAAATTATTTGAAGAAACAATCTGCCCCATTATATTGTGCCTCTGGAGGAGAATAATTCAAGTTACCTAGAGTTCAAGATATGTCTAATTTTTTATGACTAGGCTTCAGTTATTGGTCCCGATTAGTCTGTACTATGTTTCTTCCTTCAATTGATCATTTACTAGCGGCGCATCTCTGTGATTGTTGAACTTCAGTTACACAATTGAGTATATTTGTATACAGATATTGTGTAAGGCAAAATGTTACATGTGATTATGCTGGGAAAGAAACAAAGCAATTGAGAGTCCACTAGCACTGGGTAGGAGATAAATGGTGTTTTGAGAGATGAATTGTAATGTATGTGACCAGGTAACCTCGCATGACAGAGTTCCGGACGAAGTCGGCTGATCACTTGGCAGAATACTCAAACCATCCATTCATCTGCGAACATGACCAATAGAAACCACAACGTCTCCACGGGTCGAGTAAAGCCATAAAAGTCACACCCGCAGTGTGAACAATGTATTCATCTTGCAAAACCAGGCCATTTTGCTCGTATTGAACCTTCAATTAGATCTGCTGCATCTACCAATTGATCACCATATTCAACACTACGTGATCGCCTGCAAGGTGCACAATCTGCTTCCGTTGCTCACCATCACCACCGGCCACTGAGTCATCATGAGCAGAGAATAATTGTCTGCTTTTTCAATACCCTCGATGACTATGGCCATCCTGTCAATATGCCAATTTTAAAGGCATTTGTAAAATCCTAGATACCAGTCTCCAAACGCAGGGAAGTGGGAAAACACAGTGCTGGATGCTTTCTAAATTGTCACCCTGAATGAGGAGCAAGATTTAGTCAGCGCTTGGACTGTCAAAGAACCAATGCAAGTGATCCTGCACTTATTAAAGCCTTTTTTCACAACCTGGTAATTATACTCCCTTACAATTCAACTTGATACTAACTTAAATAGCTTGGAAAGCTCATTACAGAACTAAAAGTTAGACCAGAGAATATCTACAGTATGGATGAGAAAGGATTTCTACTAGGCCAAGCACTAAAGGTCAAAGTGATTGTTCTGTGAAGACAGCGAAAGTCTAGCTACTGTCAGGATGGGAATCGAGAAATGGTTACAGATATTGAAAACTTTTCACCTCATGGTCTTGTACTTCCACCTATCTTTATTCATAAAGATTCTGTACGCTTAATGGGGTGGTATACTGGGGATAAGAAGGAGGAGAAAGCAATATTTGCAAGGTCGCGAAATGGTTGGACTGACCCGGAACCTGGATTAGAGCGGGTGGAACAGAACCTCCATCGCCTTTAGCGAAGCAATATGTAAATATCATCATCTCGAATCATGACAATATTACAAATTGCATCTAATTTGCAGACATGATGGTGAGTACCACCTGCTAATTCTGGATGGACATGCCTCCCATTGTGTTTTTGAGTTTTACCAGAACTGTTTCGACAATAATATCCACCTGCTTTGTCTGCCTGCCCAATCTGATCCGCATCAAAATTATCATATCTAACAAGTTGCACCAAGACATCACAGGAACTCGAGTATATAAATCCCTTCTTTCCGCATACATGTAATGGCAGTCATGATTAGGTTCTGGGCAATGGCACGAGACGTGTCGAGGGCCTGGTAACCACACCGTTATCTTGACGACTCACGATCTCTCTGAGATCACTAGCGACAATCTTAACAATCAACTACTTCATTACATTACCACAGGCACATGTGCAACCGTAGCTTCTCATATACTCTCATACGCGGCCATATACGGGTATACGGCCTTATACTATTATTGCTCTTAATCAATTTGATACATTTCACTCACGGGATCTCGCGATTTACCCATTTTGACGCGTCGCCACACAATACTGCGTTTTATCAAGAATATGCCTCCAAAGCAGTTTACTAGAACTCAATTACGTGTTGCTGACATCCATGACAGTGATGACACTGTGCAGACAGCGGCATTGATAGCCGAACACGCTACTCCAGCAGGTTCACCGCAGGCCATGATTGATGATGACAATGATCTCGACGATGACCTTGGAGATCAAGGAGACGATGATCCCCCGATCGACAATGATATTGGTGATCGCTGTTCACAAGTTAATGATGAGAATTGTCTAGACGTAGCGACTCAAAACTGGTCGATGCTGCAAACGCTGCTCGTGTACCAACCCTAGTGAAAAGCTGAACAGGGACACGACCGGGAAAGAATGGAGGCCAAACAGGCAAGGATGGCTGCCGAACAGGATGAATCGGCTGCTGAACGTGCAGAACACGCCGGACGAACCATCGTAGGCCGAAGACCAAATGTGTAAAAGATGGTTGACCCCATATGGTAATGCGGAGGGGCAAAAGGGCTGGACTGATTACTCGACACGTCACGCAGGAATTGCAACATCCACCACCACCTATTGCCACTCGGGTGGACCCGATCACATCAAATACGCGATCTCTCATCTGGACGCCAGGAGTAATCACCAAAGCCAGGTTATCAGGCAGACGGCGATGACAGACCGTGTTGACTGGGCGGGTGACTTATTTGCGGAATTCGGCCCGTGCCTATAGGACTTCGACCTCTTTCCACAGGAGATAGCCAAGGTTTCTGGTGATAAGGATCGAGATCGCAGGGCGGTGATTACCCTGATGTAGGAATACATTAAATTTCCCCAAGAATCGGTCAGAGCCTATCCGAATTTTTTGAATACTAATTGGGGACAGGCTGGGTTGAATCCCCTGAAGCATGAAGAAGTCCTCTACGATATTGCCTGGGCAGGCCTCCACAACACGCTCCAGAACAAAGTTGTACCAAGCACGCCCGCCTGTGGCAGATTGGACTGCTTGGACACATTCTTTGACACAGCCACGGCCTCGCAAGTTACACACATTGAAAACAAGAAGACACTGCAGCAACAGCAACAGCAGCAGCAGCAGCAGCAGAAACAGCCTATGGACTCGTCTTGCAAAGCCGGGATACGAAGTAACCAGCCATCCATCTCTGAGCCAGCGGACACCACTGTCGGCGGCAAATCCGGGCGATGGCGATCACACAGACACAGCACATCAGGCAGCGGACGACATTGGTCAGGATTGCTGCCTGCACCATCGGTCTCACCTGAGATTTTCGAAGGCCGAAGTTGTACCGGCAAATGCTTACGATGTGGATATCCGAAGCACAAGGCGAGCTGCTGCCATAAATTCTCACCAGGAGGTAACCCACAAGAGCAGCAATTGACATTAGCTCCAAACAGGCACAGAGGACACCAAATCAAACGACAGAAGTCTTTCAATAATCAGCAGTCAAAATTGACACAGGCTTCTCTCGGCATGTCACCCGACGGGAGAGGTTTGACGAAGCGGAATCGCAGCTAGGGAGGTTGGCAATGCAGACTTTGATAGTGACGATGGATGGCATACAACCGCATCCGATCACATTGAAGTCAAGGGTGGTGTTGGAGAGCCCAAAAGATGTCATGTCAAGTGTGTACTTATGTGGCGCATCGAGACTGGACACGTCCAATATCATTCATGAGGTTTTGATAAGAGATGGAAGTGGCGAAATGCAACGTGTGCGAGATATCATCAATTGCGGCACAATGAGCATCTCTGTGGCACTGAGATTGCGAGGATGGCTCGGTCTCGTGTACGAACCAGCATTCGTCACGACTCTAGGCCTCAATGGCCCGGTAATGGCTCCCGCGAACGAATGTCCAAAAAGGGCCTTCACGGTTCAGTATATTGCGCACTTATCACCACTTGAAGAAACGGAGGTGGTATTCGTTCCCATGTGGGCTTACGACTTGGGTTTGTGATTGCCTAAGTTCCAGTCGAGGAATCCTGATGTCGATTGGCAACGCGGTTGACTTTTGGCTCTGCGAATTCCAGGGGCAGCGGAAGTGGTGTCAGTGAACTCAGTACACCGTCAGGAATGCCATGGGAATGTACCTGGATCTATGGCTCGCAAGGAGCTGTGTTCCAATGGAGGTGGAGGTTTCCCAGATATTCAAATACTCAGAGCAACTGGCTTTGATGATCTACTGGCCAGTGAGCAGGTAGTCGGGACATTCTTTCCACGAGGGGGAGATTGTACAGGGCTGCTGGGAGCCACAGTGGAAGGCATCACCGATAGTGAGTTAGATAGGCCCCAGGCGCTGGACGGGCGAGCAAGGAGCAGCACGAGTAGTCGTGGGAGAACACTCAATCAACAATGCAGACCTTGAATGACTGCTACCGGAACGCCGGGACATGAAGGGAGTACTGGACAGTGGGGCTTGGCTCTTCCATGGGCAAACCATTTGTAATCCGGGCTTCTGGATCTTCCTGCTTACCACTCCATATATATACATTACCAATTGAGAACTACGGTTTCCATATGGAGCCGGCACAATGACAAAGACGGTGCCTACTGATGATGGAGGATGTATCCCGGCTATATACGGAGATTTTGTGGAGGTTTTCCGTAAATCCCAAGGGGTGACACTTCCCCCGCATCGGTCAACCGACCATGCAATTGACTTGGAGCCTGGCTATAACTCGCCAACTGGGCGGATTTACAACACATCTGAGTTCGAGGTGAGAACGATAGAGTCCTACATCGAGGCAAACATATCCAACATGTTTATTCAGGGGACATAATTGTTGGCCGTGGCGCCGTTTCTATTTGCAAAAAGGAAGGACTGAGGGATAAGACTTTGTGTCGACTATTGTGCGCTGAACAAGGCGACGGTGAAGAATCGGTATCCAGTTTTGTGCATTTCAGAGATGCTTGACTGTCGGCACGAGGCCAGGATATTTATGAAGTAGGACCTCCGCGGGGCTTATAACCATGTCCAGATCAATGAATGCGATGAATACCAACCGGCATTCCGAATGCTGTACAAACAATTGGAATACCAGGCCATAGCATCCGGCCTAACAAACCCACCGGCTAATTTCCAGTCTTTCATTGATCATTCCCTACAGCCATACATTGAGGACTTCCCAATATGCTACCTTGACGACATACTGAATTATTCGGCCAAAAGGAATGAGACTGAGGAGCGTGGGCGCCAAGTGCTACAGCGACTCGAGGAATTCGTGCTGTATTGCAGAGCCGGGAAGTGTCAATTCGGACTGTCACAAGTCGGCTTCCTGCGGTTTGTTATCACTTCCGATGGAGTTGGCATGGAATTGGACCGGATCTCCAGAATCCAGGACAGGCCAACACTGAAATCAGTTATAGATGACCAGGTGCTTCTCTGGTTCACGAACTTCAACCGATGATTCATCCGGAAATATGTCAAGGTGACCCTCCCACTGACAGAATTTCAGAAGAAACCAGGACAAACCCAATAGGCAAGAAAGGGTCACATCCAGCTGCATGGGAATGGACGCGGCAAGCCAAAGTGGCCTTCCGAAAACTGAAAAGGACGTTCCCCAAGGCACTGATTCTCCAGCGTTTCAATCTGGGAAAGCCGATCATTCTCCAAACAGACGTGAGTGGATTTGTGATTGCAGACTTCCTCAACCAGTAAGATGTTATCGGGGTTCTCAGACAGGTCAATATCTACTCCCGGAAGTGCTCTTCAGCTGAAATGAATCATGACACTTATGATGGGGAGCTATTGGCCATTGTGGAAACAATATATCAGTGGCAGCATTAGCTAGGGGGCGCTAGTGTTAGCAATGGTTCCGGAGCATCACTTCGGGTCCGGGTCTGGGTCCAAACCGAACCTTTGCCAAATTGCCGGTCCCGGTCGTCACAAAACCCGAACTGCCCACTCGGGTACGGTTCGATGGTAAACTCCCAACCCGTCTGAATTGGGCGGGTAGTAACCGGGTCGCCCACTGGGACCATCTATGGATTCATATAAGGCTCTTGTATTTGCAGTGCGTTGATAGTATCTCATCAGAATCGGGTTTTCAGCAACCAACAATGTGTTTTTGCTTGTTGAGCAGTTGGCAATATCAAATAATTTGGTATCTGTGTTTCACCTTCAATATATGGTATTTTTGCCTAGCAAGGCGGTCAATAATACAGTTATGCACGCGAAGATCAGTCCGATGCCTTGATTACGAAATATGCAAGTCCTAAAACTGATGACGCTCCATTGAAGCTCATTTTCAGGATGCTGTAGGGAGCATGTCGCTGTTGTTTTTCCCAATAAAGGCTGCCAATATCTCAGAACTGGATGTCTGCAACCAATTGGAAAATGACTTACCCAAGCTGCAAAGCTAAAAATAGTTGACCCTCCGTTGACGCTCATTTTCAGGATGCCGCAGGGAGCGTGACGCCGGAGTTTTTGGCAGTAAAGGCTGCCAATATTTGATCAATGGATGTCTGCAACCAATCGGAACATAACTTACCCAAGATGCAAAGCTAAAAATCAGAGACGCTCCGTTGTTGTTCATTTTCACCCTGCCGCAGGGAGCCTGTCGCTGTTGTTTTTGGCTGTACAGGCCGCCAATATTTGATAAATGGATTTCTGCAACCACTCGGAATATAACTTACCCAAGATGCAACGCAATAAATCATTGACGCTCCGTTGACACTCATGCTAAGAATGGGGCGGTGACCGTGTTGCTCTCTCTTTTGCCAACGAAAGCTGCCAATACATCCATTATGCATAACATCGACCAAGTCACTGGTGAATCACCATACTTACAAGACCACAAATCTTTGACGCTCCGTTGACACTCATTTTAATGTATTGTCCATTCATCATCTGCTGCCGTCGATAATTGTTTTCATCCTGATTTGACTTTGCAGGTTGTCTTTCTGCATGATTATGACTCGGCACTGTGGCAAAGCCGAGCGGCATAATAATCTTGCACAGTTCACTCTCACACGACAATAAAAGATGTATCATGCCACAAGATTCATTGCGCCTGGTTAATATCTATTTATGAACTGATATTCACACGCTACTTCTTGCCATTCGCCCATAATATATCTCTAACTGAAACTCTTGGTCATGCTACATAAAGCTGGTGAACCATTGATGCATTCTGTCCTACTTTTTATTCCCTCCTCTATTTCTCTGCGTTTCTGCTGCTGTGACCGTCACGAATAACTTTTCAGCCTGTCTCTTTGACTTCCGTGTTGGCCGAACCAATCTGGGTGCATTTGGCGCGGCACTCAAATCCTGCTGCTCGGGGCATTCTGGATCCTCACTGCCATTGTTCTGCTCTATATGGGATTCAGTGTCCGCTGGGCAATCCTCTTCGCTGTCCATTGCATTATCGAAGTCGCCATTCCAGTTGAGCCAATCATCAGTATCGTGAATGATCTCAGGTGCGCTATCCTTGTCGCTTTCGACTGGATGACGGTTGAGACTTCGTATTCGGTGGATATTTAAGATTTAAGTTCGTTCTCCATGGAGGTAGTTTGCAGACAAAGGTGGTGGCAAGGGTGATCTTTCTGACAATTTAAATGCAGCCGGACCATCGTGTTGAAAGCGTGACCAGGATGCTTTGACGATCTCTTCCGTGTCCAAAATGTATCCTATGGCGGTCATCTGGTTGTTTTAAGCGCGAGATTCCTTCTGGATAGCACTTAGGTTTTGGCTGCCCTGCCACATCTCCAAAAAGTCGTGAACCTTCGCCATTCTGTGCAATGTCCTTTCCTCCATCTCTTGCTTCATTTCCGAATTGGTTTCTGTGCTCATGGTATTCCATTCTGGGTCAGCGCGTTCCAAAATCCCAGTATTGGCTAGAGCAAACTGCCTTACAATGACTTTTTCGCGAAGGGTCTCGCCTGTGGTTTTTGACTGCTTCAATCCGATAACCTCTCAGCCAAGGGAACAACTGGCCTCCACTATGACACCATGTGGTATGATAGAGAATATGTCGCGCACCACATTGGAGAGATCGGTGTACTTTGAGTGCGTTTCTTCCTGTTGGTGCCAACAATCGGTTATGTCCGGTATACAAAATGTACTACTAATCCCCATTGGGTCGGAGTGGTAATCATTGAGATTTGGATTTAGTTGTCCCCAGTTCTTTGGTGCTTCAGGCGGCGAATTCAAATAGAGGCTGGCGGCAGTCAATAAGCGCGCTGCGCAATTGCTTCGTCCGCGTGTCGTCTCAGCATCATCAGTTGGTGTTAAGTATTCCCCATCATCGCTGGACATATCATATGGATCACAGGCTGATTGATAGAACTCTGATGCAGTTGCAGAGGTGAGGAGATTGTTGCTCAGTACGGTTTCAACTTAATTGAAAGGCACACATCGATGTTTGGCACAGTATTCATTCTCCACATACCTCAGAAACGCCTCTTGGTATTGTGTAGTGTAAGATGTCTCGTCCTCAGGATTGATATCCATTCCCTTGTCCCACTGTCTAAACGATCCGAACTTCCGGAGAGGATCGAGGATGTGTGCAGAAATAAGAAGCATGCCCGTCGTTGGAGTCACTTCAGTGTAGTATTTGGAAAGCATCTGACGAGGTAACTTCACAGCGAAGAGCAAGTCATCTTTCGACTGAGTCTTCTTCTTAGCAAAAGCTCGCATTATGCCATCCAAGTGATCGAACATGTCATTGTACACTGTGATGACGGGATGCAGTGTCACTGAATGCCTCTTTGACATCTAACGGGTCCAATATCGAAATGGCCGCATTACTTCCATGACATACTTGACAATCGTCCATTCATCCTGAGTTGTGAATAGCGGCCGGTATTCATTGTATTTCGGGTTTTGAAGCCACTCGCGTGTGAATTCCAGTAATTGGTAGGCGCGCTGGAGCAAATCCAGTGTGGAGTTCCAACGTGTCTTCACCTCCGTAATCAGTAGTACTGCAATGCGGACTTTGGAGTTTTGACAGTCAATGAACTTGTTTCGGCGACCAGGTGTTAGCGTAACTAATACAGCAAGCATTCTCTGCTATATGAAGGTCAGCTTCAGGACTTTCAAAATATCATGCAATACGTACTTTCTCAATTATCTTTGCTAAACGTGGTTGCATGGCCGACACCTTGTTGATTCTAGCATTGCCCTCTTTTCGAAGTCTGTGACTCTTCCCAATGTCCATTTTTGTATTCTCTCCAAATTGCTGATTGCGCTCATGGGCTTCCCAAGATTTGGTGCAGCCTTTCACATTGAGACTGCTCATGAATCCATCTAATGCCAGCTGTATGACGTGCGCCGTGCATGGTATTCGGTTTCTCAATGCCGGCCACTCGATTCCAGAGGCCTCCAGTGTTGATTGCACCTCGCGTGTCATCGAGTAATTCGAGGAAGCATTATCTGTTTTACTACCAAGTAACCGGCCGTCGGTATGCTCAATACGATCCAGCTTGTCCATCAAATTTACAGCTAGCCTTGCTCCAGTATGTTGGCCCTTGACATAGCATCCTGAATTACCTTTCGAAACAGGAAAAGACCAGGCGATAAACCTCGATGAAAGCGAATTGAACTTCACGCAATGGCCACGTTCTATCCATAATGTACGCAATGACCGAGGTTATGGCTAGTTTGTTAGTTGGAGTCCATCCGTCCAAAGCTAAACTAAATTTATTTCGTAATGGCGATTACATCTTAATTGCATCCACAGTCAGTGCAGATTGCCTTCGGCAAATGGTATTATGATTCGTAGCCGATATTAGGACTAGGCCGTCGCGTAATGCCTTATACGGGTGTCGTAGCTCAAGTTTTGATATAGACTTCCATGGAATGTGTTCCAAATCAAATCCTAACATCAGGTAGCGATTTCATGTGTCTTGGTGCAATTCGGAAGATTCAAAGTCCTTAGCTGCCAGTTCGGAACATTTTGTCTGTCATTTCAATTATTATGAATTTATCTGAGTATCGGATCTGATTTTCCTCTGCAAAATTACTATTGTGATTCTTTGACTTCCGTGCCTCCTCAGGACGGCCAAAGCTGTTTCATCCACAGTCGATCTAGTCAATTCAGTAACGTTGGACTGTGTTAATTCGTTTAACTTTGCGATGAGAGCTTTTGCCCACAAGTGTTTCGCCATTGAGCTGGTCCCATGATCTGATGGATGGCGAAGAACTTGATGACAAACGATGCAGATGACGCCAGGGCTGCCTGTCTCCTCAATTCCGCAGTGTAAATAGAATCGCCACGACAGCGCATGTGTAGAATGGTTCCCAGCAATAGGCCGCTTTGACCCTTCATTCATTGAAGCCCACCAAGCATCGAAGATGATTTGCAATGTAAGGTCGCTCAAATCAGGAAAATAGAAACGCTCATTTGTGGAAGAGATCATAACCTCGCGGAATGAGGTGTTCAAAGATTTCCTATTGGACATGATGGTAGAAATTAGGATGCTGCGTATTGCGACTCGAGAGACTGCCGTAAATAACGATAAAGTAAAGCCGACTGTGGGTTCTCAAATATTGACTCTACAGCTACAAGGTAAATAATCAGATCAGTAAGACATTGCATGCATATTGGTGAAGTTGAATACAAGGACAGATTGCAACAACTGACCGCGTAAAAGTCCATTTAGGAACGGCACAATGCAGTTTATTGCTGTGCAGCTTTCGGAGCCTTGACGCACCCTGGGAGCTGAATTGTAGGAGGCGGACGCGATATTGTCACCTACATTGTTGCCAATGCAGGCTGTGGATGGAATCAGTGTGGTTTATCCGCGTTCCAATCCGTTTAGATTATCTAGGATGCCAGTGCACCAATCGTTTTTGCTCAGGTGACGCTCATTTTGAGACATGATTACAATCCCATCGTAAGCATAACTGCCTAGATAGGCGGCTAACAGTGCGATTGTAGATCATTGTGGTCGCATAGCCCCTTGATTTTCCCAGATGGACGGCCTAAAATCGTCGACGTGCCGTTGACGTTCATTTTCAGGGCGTAGTGACAATGTCATTGAGTGCATTTTTGCCTACAAAGATGGCCCGTAGTTCGATTGTGAGTTGATGTCGCCGCACTGCCATCGCATCTTCCAAGATGCATGGCCAAATGTTGTTGACGCTCCGTTGACGCTCATTTTTAGGGCATAGTGACGATGTTGTTGAAATGATTTTTGCCAAGAGAGACGGCCGATAGTTCGATTCTCAGTTAATGTCGCCGCACTGCCCTCCCATTTTCGAAGACGCATAGCCAGAAGTTGTTGACGCACCATTGACCTTCATTTCTAGGGCATAGTGACAATGTTGTCGAAAGCATTTTTCCCTAGAAAGACGGCCGATAATTCGATTATGTTTTGATGTCACCACACTGCCCTTGGCTTTTCCATGATGCACCGTCAAAAGTTGTTGACGCTCCGTTGACCCTCATTTTTAGGACATAGTTGCGATGTAGTAGTAACCGTTCTTGCCTAGAAAGGCAGGCGATAATCTGACTATGGTTCAATGTAGCCGCACAGCCCTAGGATATTACATGATACAAGGCCAAAAGTCCTTGACGCTCTGTTGACGCTCATTTTTAGGACATAGTAGTGATGTTGTTGCAAGTGGTTTTGCCTAGAAAGGCGGCCGATAGCGCAATTATGGGGTAACATTGCCACACAGCTCACGCATTTCCCAAGATGCAAGGCCAAAAGTCGTTGATGCTCTGTTGACGCTCATTCTTAAAACATAGTAGAAATGCTTCCACCACCATTGTTCCATAGAAAGGCGGCTGATATTTCGAGGATCACATACTGTCGCCACGCAGCTTACGTGATGATTCCTGACGCAATGCCAACAATCGTTGACGAGCCGTTGACATTCTTTTTCAAGATGTGGCAACAAGCGTGCCATATACCGTTTCAGCAATAGCGCCGACCTTTCCGTCCGCTTTCGAAGGTTGTGATTATGCAGCCCATTCATTGCTGAATGTGTAAGACTCAAAATCGTTGACACTCGGTTGATGCTCACATTAATCACATTAAAACAGCCTTTGTACACTGAATAATTGCATATAACCAATCATATACTCAGTATCGACCCCCATTATTGCGTTTGTATGTCTTATCGTTTGCATCCAGGAGTTTTCCTACGTCTCAAGTTCTGATCAAGTGCAATCTACGCTATCTGAGTGAGAAAAGACGTGGCCTTATCACATTCCCATGCTTTTGGCCGGCAATTGACGGCACGTGGTTCATTTCACGAGTTTTTGGTAAATATAGCTCGACTCCCTCACCATTCCTCATCCAGCTCCTTGTGCTCGATTTCCATGACGTACCACGAGCAATTTCAAATATCTCACCCATGTGCACCAGGTCTCTGCGGAGAGTTAAGCAGTTCGATATATGGATGAATTTGGCATGACGGTTGTCGTTCAGATTGATTCGTCAAGTGAACTGACCGCTCTTTCTATCACACGTATGACATTATTCATATAAATTTTGTTAGCACATTTCGTCACTAATATTGCTTTTGCATTGTCACTTAACAGTCACTTGCAGAAAGACACCACATGTTTTGGCCGACTTACAGTGCGATTTGGATTCTAGAACTGTCACATGGTGAGTTCGACGCTTGCACATGCACAGACGAATTATCATGTCTCACAATTTTGTCACTGAAATCATGAAAAAGCTGTCACGTAGCGAAATTGGTAAACAAATTGCCTTTCACTGCAATTGGACGTCAAGAGTAAAAGTTTGGATAAGTATTCCTCGGCAGATGCAGGAGACGTCACCATCTCTTCGTCGGAATCCGATATCTATATGGTAATTAACTGGAGGCAATATGCCGGGGAAAAAGCTTACTGGTTCAACAGAGCTTCCTGGTTAATCTGGCTTCGCTTTCGGCAAGGTTGACAAATCAGGCTCCGCAGCTGGTTCACCACTGGGTATGCTCAATTTTGACTGCGGCTTTACTGAACCTAGCCTGATATGACTACTTCCTGGTCAAGAAGTCCCTTGCGGCCTTTGCGATACTCCGGTGACAATGCCAACAATCTCCATAAGCTCTCCAACTGTTGTCGGTGGAGGTGCCGGAGCAACATCATTCGTTTGCGGCTAAATGACTACCTGAACTCTCAATTCGAATCCGCCGTACTACTTATCTGATTCACCGAATTAGTCGGCTAAATCCTCCCATCCCGGTTGAGTCAATTCGTCGAGCTTCATCTGCTTCTGCCGAAACGTCTCCATTTGCTGCTGTACTGTTTTGGTCATTGTGCGAATGACCCAGCCGGGTTCGTCATCTTCGCTCAGCTTGCACTCCTCAGTCTCTTCATCATCCTCATCTTCCCCATCCTCCCCATCGTCGGAACATGCAAGATCACTCTGACTGTCACCGCTAGCACCCAGCATCTCCTCCAATGTCTCTTCGGGCTCTCTCTACGTCAATCCCGCGATTTCAGCATTATTCATATTGTCCTGCTCTTGCTGAACCCCTGCCTCTGCATCTTCAACTCACTTTCTTGCCACAGCGGTCTCTCTCTCAACATAATCCTCAATCCATTTCTCTTTCTCTTCATTTCTCAAGAAGTGCGTTTCACATCGTTTTTCCGCCGGAAGTAGTGGTAGCAACGGTTCCGGACCGTCACTTCGGGTCCAGGTCCGGGTCAGAACCGAACCGTTGCCAAATTGGCGGTCCGGGTTGTCAACACACCCGAACTGTCAATTCGGGTACGGTTCGATGCAAATCTCCCAACCCGTCTGGATTGGGCGGGTTGTCAGCGGGTCGCCCA
>Ga0307512_10002595_pt1 | contig 22437 bp, 17 predicted proteins | sample 14_EM_MG_FD_200267 | JGI IMG/M metagenome (GOLD analysis project Ga0307512, IMG submission 200267) | Populus trichocarpa ectomycorrhiza microbial communities from riparian zone in the Pacific Northwest, United States - 14_EM | ecosystem: Host-associated > Plants > Roots > Unclassified | place...
GAGATGAGGACTCGCGACTTTGCTTTTGTTTCTTTATGTTACGGAAGAAGCGGGGAGGAAATATGTACGGGATATGCCATGGCCGCCAGCGGCCGAATGCAATATGATTACAAACAAACAAACAAAGTTTTCAAAACCGAAAGTCACACTGACGCGTCTATTCGTTCCTTGGCATGGGTGATACCTTGATTGCAATATGAAGGATGGGGATACACACCAGACCAGTATCTCCGCTCATCTACACTGGAGTCAATGATGTCAACGGTTCGAACCAGTCCCAGTTTGGAGGGTGAACCAGTTTAAGCGGTGCGGTTCGGCAGGTGAACCGGTTCGAACCTGAACTGCAGGTTCGGGAGCCTAATGGGACCGGTTCGAACCGGTTCGAAGATGGTTCACATGGTCACTAGTACTACCAGTTGTATATAGAGCATCTGAAGCCCAGGCATACAAACATCATTTATTCTACGGGATATCCACTCTCCAGACGCTTGTGATGGGTGGGAAGTGAACAGTAGACTCTTATAGCAATTACTCACTCACCACATGTCACGCGCTACTCGCCACCCCATTATCTCGGTGAGATCTCCAGACTGTAGTGGTGGGTGGCAAGAGAACAATTAAGAATGAGTCTACGTATGTGAGTCTATCGATGACTTCAGTGTATGAGCTACCTCATTCTAGATCGTTCAGCAAACCAATCACCAGCTCCAATGAACCGGTTCGAACCAGTTCCGAACCAGTCTCTCGTGCAATGTGAACCGGTTCAAGCGGTGCAGTTCACTAACCTGAACCAGTTCATCATCGAACCGTTGACATCACTGACTAGAGTTTTAAAGCATGCCCGTGAAGCATATGATATATGTTCCAACCACAGTGACTCGAGTAACAGCAGGGGACTTGCAATTAAAGTAGTTCAAACAGTCACTGTAGGCGACTTGGAAATAATGTAGTCGCCAGCAAGTACCTTCAAATTTATGCAGTCCAAACAGCCACTGGCAGGTGCCTTCAAATATATGTAGTCGAAACAGGCACCTGCGGGTACCTTCATTTGTATGCAGCCCAAAAAGGCTACTACAATGCCGGACTGTATCTGTAGATCCATGGACTTGCCTGACCGGCCGATCAGTCCGCAGGCAAGTATCTGGATTATGACCGGGCAGCCTACGAACACTGAATGTGATCAGAGCCTTCGTAGTTGCTTGGTAATAACTGCTGCTTAAGACAATAGTCTCGCGTAGCGGAGCGGCCAGTTGCATCTGCTGCCAACCCATTCCGAACGGGGAGTAAGGACAGAGGATGGGATCTCCCCCACCTAGCCAGACCATCCGGAGGAAGAGGGGAAGCGGGTACTGCCATACTCTAGGTAGAGTGATTAAAGTATGATTAAACAACAACCCATTCCAAACCCCAGAAACCATATTCCTTCCCCACAGAGCGCGAGATAGACAATATCCTGCGAGAACTGGCATGTAAGGAATGGCACGAAATATATGACGTGCGCCATCGCCGCAATTGTCTTGGACGGATAGGAAGGCGTGCCGTAACACAGCCTCAGTCATAACAAGGCGGACAGGATTAGTAGCCATGGTGCCGAAGTGAAGACACCTGTAGTGTTTTCCGTTGCGCAGCAGTAGTGGATGGGGAAGCTATGACTTGAACCATGGGGGTTCTCCTTGGGGACATGGTAGGGAAATTTATGTACTTATGGCCGCTCGCGGCCGAATGCAATATGATTACAAACAGCCTCAGTCACAGTTTATCACCAGGCATCGAGTGAGCAAAAGTGATTAGAATATTACCAAAACCAATGTAGTTACACGAATGTCAACTAAGTTAAAAATCTGTTGAGAATACTATTAGAAGAGGCCGGGTTCTTGAAGTCAATTTTTATACCGAAGACTGTTTATAGGCCGTTGAGATGCAGTTGCAGGATTGAGGAAGAAAGATTTTGAAGTGTAGCTTGCCAGGAACTGGTGATAGGGCGTGATTTGGAAATCTCAGACATGCGATCCGGGTGAGGCTTATGGTTGACTAGGTGTATATGGTACGTAGTCTGTTTGGTTTGTTGTTGACGCGTTCTGAGATCTAATTTCTTGGCTGTGATGTCGATGAAATACCTACAACGGCTAATGGTTGATATGTCTCGTGGCTCTCGCACGAATAAACGGTGGTGATCATAGCATCTCGATTTTACCACAACACCCTCTCTCTGAGATTCTAAATCTCACTTTCTTTCTCCCAATCCACCACCTCAGCGGTGACGACGACTTATCAGCACGGTCAGCACCAACCCCAGAAATACGACTTCAACGGTGGCGAATAACTCCCAGCTTCCAAGCGACTTAGATACAGGAGGGATATATGACGAAGTCCAGCGTTTTTTGCGGCGGATTCGCATCTTGATCGACCGTCGGCCCGATATCACGGTGGGATACATACCCGATGAATATGGTATGTCATATTTTCTCCAGAGATACAGTGCAACCAAGTTAACGTTTAACGGGAAGATTTTATCCTGGATTCTGGGCACTCCAGGCCGGCCAAAGGGTCGGTACGCAAATTTGGGACGGAGATCTGGGGTGTAACTCGATCTTCATCCGCCCCCCCCTTACAGAAATGCAACACATATAAGCACATATACACGCATGCTCTCTCATCTTGTCCGCTTACCCATTTTCTCACCCATGACCGCCGCCTGGAACTTTCGGCAATTATAATCTCTAGGATATTTTTCAATTTTCGACTGCGGTGTTTACTGCTCGGAGAACATAATCCTTTGGCTGGAATGCTCCACGAGCGGGAGTTCATCCTGGAGCTGGGTCCATATTGCTCGCGCATGTTTTTCTGCGGAAAATGTGCACCAAGTATCACTCTATACCAGGAAGGGCCAACCTCGGTATCCACAAACCACATTCCCCATTTTCTGGCTGATACTGAACACGACGGAGACAACATATGTATATTGGGGGGATAGGATTTTACGCCCGGGTTTCGGGAGACATGATCAGGCGCTGAAGTTCGGGCGGCAGCTTTTGGGGTTGGTTCGGAGACACTGGAGGGTTGTGTGGAATAAGCGGTGCTGGGAACAAAACCCGAGGGGGCAGCGTGTCAGTACGCGTATAAACCTCTTGAATCTGGGGATGCGGTGCGGCGCTTACTCTTTGCTTTAGACATTACCGCGCGGAGGAAATTCAGCCCCTTCATGATCAGTGCTTATATGGGTGACTCATTGGGTCTATATATCACACGCGCGGTGTTGGGGGTGGGTCAGCATATTGCAGTGTAACCTACGGACCGCATCTTACGGACGATGGCCATATAGGCTTGATTCTGTCGGGACGGTCACTGGAAACAGGGTTTGTATGCCATTCGTACCGAGACTTTAACCTTCGCAACCACCACCACACTTGCAATTGGTGGCTTGCATATGGTGGATATAACTGTCATTTGTATGGCAAATGAAACTTCGACAGTGACAAAGTGGGCTTCGGACTTTTATTCCAGAGATGGGGATCTGATCTCGGCCGAGACGAAAACTTGACCTACAGTACACCGACCAATCGCAAATCCTGGTTGATATGCGAGTGCTAGCTGATGAATCTCATCTCATAGGTGGTGAGAATTGGGTTGTGGACTTGGGGAAGCGAGCATAGAGTCTGATGGTTTGTGCCCTATTTATCACCACCAGCAGTTCTACCGTCTAATGTGTCACTAGGAAATGCCTGGGGACCCGGTACTTACGTAGTGCCATTCACGAACAACACATCCCAGCCCACGAGTTTTGGCCAGTGTTCAAACGGGAAGCAGTAAGCTGAATACTATTCACAAGGCTGTGGTTGAGACCTGGTAACGAACCCCACTCTACTAATGACTCATTCCGAGCTCTTTGGACCCATCCCGAAGAGGCATATCGTTCTGGCGATCGCGAAATTACTAGAGATCTGGATTTCACTGTGCAGAACCCAGCACTTTTCTCATTTGCAGGATTCCATTATTGGGGCCGGTCGGGCTATACAACCTCTTCCGATTCGAGTTCTCCAATACTGGTTGGTTCATACCTCGACTCTCTCTGCACTACTGCTGACATGATCAGTCACTCGTATACTTTGGCAATGTCGCATATTGCATAGCAGAAGTGTGCTCTGTTGTCGTATCTATTTGTGGCTGGGGTATGTATAACCGAGAGATAAGAAAAGAGACACCCTATATATGTACATGTATGTATGTACTGCCAACACTTATGTCTCACCTTGTAGGATTAGGATGAAGCCGGTATGCCATCAGCACGTTCCCTGAGATACCACGGGATAATAGCGGGCCGTCGGAGTGAGGGACAGACACTATAGACTCGGATCGGATCTCCCAGGCTGTCTGACTCGAAGTCAGAGTGAAACTGAGACAATAATTTGCTGTCATCGCTCGGCATTACCGCGACACCCAAAACTGCTGTAAAGGTGCTATTACGGCAGAGGAAAGTACAAGAGAGTCGCAAAGTAAAACCTCCCGGGACAACCAACCAACCAGCCAATCACCCAAGAGTTGTGCCAGATTGAATGACGGAGCTACTGCGGGGAAGACGACATATAATGGTAGATCGTGAGATCGCAGACGCTCAGGAAAAGATGTGAAACCGAGACAATAGGTGTTAGCAACATATTTCACATAGTAGTATATGTAGGTACCAGGTACAAGGAAAATGCACCTCTCTAAGACATTTCACTTGCAGCAGCATTTGATTGAAGTGTCTAGGAGATACGTGAATATATACGAGGTTTGTGGAGCCTCTGGGGGGCTAGGGAATTTTGCTGAACTTTATGTCTATTTACCCTTTCGGCAAATTTGATGGCAGGGCTTCAGAGAAGACGACGACAAGCAATATCTTGTCCTTCGGGGGAATACCTATTGTTGAATTATCGACAGGACGCTAGCACACAAATAGACTAGACAAACCCAAACCCCCATCTTGAATCGCGGATGGATGTCGCAAGGAAGGTTTTTTCCCATCGAATCGACAATCCATAATTTAAGGAACTTCTTTTGCTCGTTAGGGGGGGATATGTTGTGCATGCGCAGGAGCAAAAAAGTGGGGGAATGTATGCCTGCTGAGTGATAAGATGTGACCCTGAGATTGCGGGGCTCTAAGCTGGCAGCTAATGCTATAGATACGGTGAGAGTACTGCGCCATGGATAGCAGCCAGAGTACGCAGGAACAACTGCGGTGTACTTTGCGGATATCGGCAAAGTGCTGCTGGTTGACTCTATAATCATGGGCTTCACTACTGCGTTCTAAGAAACTACCATACAGTTAAATTGTCATCTTACAAATGTGTGCTGTTCCCGCGCGCTCACATTCGGGCTATCCACGGCCAGGCCCCCACGCGATCGCGCTGGCAACCTACGGGCTTCTGTCCTCCAAACATCGCACAAATCCTCGGGATAGAGATTATACAAATCATGACAGCCAATAATTCCCTTGAATTCAATCAAGCCTACTATAAACTTCAACGCCTTACCACCAGATGCTCGGCCAAAAGTGCAAATCAAGGTAAGTGGACTTCACAGAAGGGTGTGACTTTAGCTTGGTACCCGGGTATAGGCGGGATCGGGAATGTTTGGACCCTGCTCCTGAGAGAGATTTGTATAGATCCGATTTCCCGAAGACGAGATCATCTACATTACCTTGTTATTGATCTTCTTTAAGCGATGATGCTTTATATCCTAGACAGAGATGTGCACAGAGATGTGCGGCCATGGGCAGCTTGAGGGTGCACTGGTGAAGAACTCTATCTTTCAGAAACCCATGTATCCCTGCCCAAAAGTGCAGTTTATTTATACTTCGAATTGTACTCTACTGCAACTTGTCGTCACTGGGCATGGATTTCCTGCATTACTTGGTATCCACTCTCTCCTCAATTTCGGCCTCCTGAAAACGTGTTTCTGTCGGCGATTACAATCCCGTCGTCAATCGACTGTCGTCGTCGTGGTCTCTGTTTGTTTGTTGTATTTCTCAGCACACGGGATCACTATGCCACATGCTTCCCGATCCCCTATCTATCCACAGGCTCAGAGGGACTTAGTTGTCTGGTTTTCGAGTTGTTTGATTTCCTTCCCCCTTTTTACTTATATAAATAGATGCCGAGAAATTTCCAACCCTCTCTAGCTTCTCTAGCTTGGCAACGGGGGGGGGATGAGATCGGCATCACTCGGTTGATTAGGAATGCAGGCGCCACCGATTACCTACAAGGTAGGTTTTTTGGCTGTTAACGCGGTGAGATACGGGATTTGCCGAACGGCAGTGGCTTTTTCTGCCGGTCGACGTAGCTGGCTGGCTGGGTACCTGAATATGCATGCAACCGATAGGTAAGCTTTATCAGCTGTATTTGTGTAGGGTTACTTTGATTGGGTGGTCAATATTGGAAACACTGGGAGTTTCAACTTTGAGAAACAACGCTGAAAGAGCTGGGAGTTTGTGAACGTTCCAACTCAAGCACTGTATGTATGATTTTAAGTTACCGCCACTATTGGTCGGGGGTGGGTTAAGCGGCACGCGGCAGAGTACTCTACACGCGCGCCATATAGCAGAAAGGTTCATATCGGATGCCGGAATCCCCCCGTAAACTATCCTATACTTTACTACTCGGGATTTGAGATGCAGACACTATAAGTAGTTTCTTGCAACGACCCTTTGACCCTTTGGCAGCAAATGTGGGTTTGCTTCTTTTCTTCTTTTTGCCAATACAGTCTATTCTGAAGTACCCATTCACTGTGAGGACCATTGGGGGTACATTGGTGGTGGCGCCTGCATTGCAATAGAGTTACTTGACCCTTGTACTGTACTTATATCCTTGTACTAATAAAGTACTGAGTACGTGCACTTGAAAAGGGCTACCCAATCAAATTCATAGTTCCATTAATGTGCATATTTGCCCTTTTCATTATCAGCGTCATTAACAAGCAAAATTCAGTTGTACCTGAGCTGAATGGACGAAGGGGTCAAAATAGAGTAGGTGGGGGCAGACGAGTGCGGAGGATTGCATATAACGGTCAGTCATACAGACCTGCCTCGGTCGGTGGTGAATGACAATAGATACTTTTCCCAAGCTGGTGCCCAGGGTTCTATTCCCCGCTGGAATCTGACCATGGTACTCGATCCCTTAGCCAATTAGGTAACCGGATATCGGCGCCAAATATCGCTGGCTAGCCCCTAACCCTCGCTCTTGGCTCGGTAGCTTGTGTCTGTATGTACATGTGGATCTGGTGGATCGTGCCGTGTACTTGCGGTGAAGCGGAACGGAGGATCGTGGTCGATGAGCCGGGCTGGAGTGGAACAATGTGGTGTCACGACACAGAATATGTTATGTTCAAGGGTGCTGGTGGGTGTGGACACGCACCTGGTTGGTTGCATGAAGTAGGCGGTTGTGTCAAGATCGATCTCTTGCACCTTACGCCCTAGTATCAAGTAGCTCAACTCACAAGATTTAAAAGCCTTAGAAAACCGGTTCGGTTCTCCACTCTAACCCGCCCAATTATAAGCCCTATAAAATTATCGAGCCCACAATGACATAAGGTGCGGGGTGGCGCGACCGTACTTACAAGTTATAATAGATCTTGTCTGATAAAAAAAAACCAGGCGGCAAACGGAATACTTTGGTCAGTAATCAATTGTATGTAGGATTGCGGTCGGGACAATTCGAAAAGTGCATCGGTATCTCCGGCGAGGCGAGAAGAGGCGAGGAACTCGGTCGGTAGAGCAGTATATCATACGTACCAGGAAGTCCTATACAATCTGCAATGGTTTTCGACAGGGGACTCCAGCACTTTCACGAGTCAAAACCTTTTTCCTAAAAAAAACCACTTCTCTTATGTTGAACCGCGTATCTATTCATATGGGTCGGCCGCATTATGTGCCGATTCCCAGCGGCCTATCAAGCAGTTTAATTGGCACTTGGCTCTGCCGTTGTCAGAGTGTTTGTGGCTGTACAGAGATGTGGGGTGAGCGAGCGAAGTCGGTCCTTATCGTGGCCAGAACGGCAGTATCTTCGGATGCGGGGATATGAAGAAGTTGCGTTGAAGAGGAGACTTGCGCCTTTGTACACCAGGTAGATATGCCTTGCTATTGACGGCCGCCTTGTGGTGAGGTGGATGTGAGACATCAATTGTCAAATCCAACACCAGCTTGCGACCGGGCCAGCTCCTGGAAAGGGGTAAAGCTCCGAGGACTAGCACAAGCTTCACACATTTGGGTCTTGGCGGAGCGGAGATGGACCAGAAGCGGAAAGCCAAGAAGTCTCAAATCCGTCTGTGCACCAATTCCCCATACGCTTCGCTCGTATCCCGGCTATCAGTACGCGTCTTAGTCCTCTCAGGGCGAACCTGTACATCATTTGCAATTCCCAAAAGTATCGCTGCGGCTAAAGGCCCTCCAGATTTGAGATCCAACTCCTAAAGGAGATCTAAAGCTGGCGGATCCAAGCCCCAGGTCATCAAGGTTTCTTTTGATGGCAGGGAAACATTAAGCTAGCGGAGGACTCCTGTGCACTGGTAGCAGACCAGGGTCATACATACACCGTTGAGCCGTTGTGTGTCTAGCTAGCAGCCAGGCTTCATTTGACTCGTTGAAAGACGGCTGATCTCTTCCTTTGCTGTTAATACGGCCGTATGTCCCCCCTCTACTCTAGACTTTAATGTCTCTTCCTCCGGACTGTGGACCTTTCTTGCCCATTGTCTGTCTGGGACTATACTTCGAACGCACGAAATGTGGAACACAGTATCGACTTCGTAGTCTCTAACACTATCCACGAACCCAGATTTTGTCTTTCCTTATTTACTATTACCTTTCCTATTATCTTTTATTGTCAAAATCAATCGTTCTTCGGGGGAGTGTATATAAGCGTATTAGGGCTTAAGCTGCATTTCGGCCAACCAAGAGAAACATTGTGGAAAGGGATACATAATCGACATTTGCTTCGTTGCCGTCTTCCCCGCATTATCCGACTTAAAACTACATCGGCTCAACCAGGAAGCCGGATACGATATCCTCGGACGAAGACTACCGGATCTGGGCTGAGTTCGTGAGAGCAAATAATATATACTTCTGTAAGTCGCAGCCCGTCCTAGCTTGCGCACCACACATTCTAACGATGGCTTCTCTAGCATCTTGTCTATACCTTGGTTTCCAAGGATCATCATCTTCATCATCAAAACTTGCTCCTTTTTCAATCAATACGCTAATAAGAGTGTTGATTGGACTGAAAGCTTTGTCATTTCGCAATATCAATCTGCAGTCTGGAGCCGGGCATGTATAGCTTTGTGTTTATGTACGACAGCGCGTTTTCACCTCACAAAGCACCTCCACCACTGCCGCCAGTGCCACCAACGGCATTAGCACTGCAATAGAAGTGCTAAGCATTCTGTGGGACACCAAACGAAGAAGGACAACAAAAATCGAAGGTCTTGGTGGTTATTGGATCGCCGGAGATCACTCAATTTAGGGAAGCGAAAGATCAACGCCACACTCATCAGCGTCATGATTACTACAACCGCACCGATGCTGAAGGCCGCCTGCCTTCAAAACCCTGCATTTGTGCGTCCTCGAAACAACTCACTCCTGCGGAAGACTGCCGCTGGAGAATGGTGGCCCGAGGTGCAATCCATCTTTGGCGCTAGCATCATTAGCCGTTTTGCAACAACATGTGTTTGCTTTGCCATCTTCATCATTTCAAGCTCGATCCAGCTGCTGCGGGGGAAACTAACATTGTGGGGGATTTTTGGCGGACTGGCACTCACTGTGGTTCTGTCTGCAGTTGCGCCGAATTTCATAGACGAAATCTTCGGCTTTGGAACGAGAGGAAAGCAGGTCGGAGGATGTCCAGGAAGGTTTCGACCGATGCTTTACTTCTGCTCGACTACGCACGCACGGTTCTCACCGACGAAACACAGGTTCAAATACCCACTGCTTTACGTGGGGTTTCCAGTGACGATGAAGGGAACTGTTGGGGGAGGGAGCTTGCTTTCGGTGAAGCCGAGTCTATCGGAAATGAAGAAGGCAGAGAATGTTGGGATGAGCTTGAAGGAATGGTGGACGGTATTTACAGTGGACCCATCCAAGTATCTCAACCCACAGCTTCCATTCGACGAGAAGCTACACGATGTGCTCACTGGCCATGTAAGTGCCCTGCCAGTATTAACCTAGATTGCCAGGGCTGACCTTAGACAGGGCTTGGATCCATTATACTACCCGTACGCCTACCTTGTAACCACACCCTCATTCCTGGGCTACTCCTTCAACCCAGTTTCCTACTACTACCTCTACTCCGCTGCACAAGAGCTGAAGCTTGTTGTTCTTGAGGTTAACAACACTTTTGGAGAGAAGCACGTCTATGTTCTCAACGCTGACAGCCCTACCAATCCCCTACCCCGCAAAGGATACGCCTTCGCTGGAACCATGGAGAAGGTCTTTCACATTTCGTCCTTCAACCACCGATCCGGCTCGTACGTGATCCAAGTGCGCGATCCGTTGCAGAATACCAATGACATGAGAGTGGACGTGCATATGACTGTCTTCACTAAAGAAGGTACTAAGAGCATGGTCGCACGTGCGTTCTCAAATTCAAAGAGCTTCGATATGCTATCAGGAAGTTCGTGGCAAGGATGGTGGATTGCACTAACCTGGGGATGGAACAATTTTCTTGCGTTACCCGAAACATTCTTTGAGGCGTGGAAGCTTTATCGGAAGAAGACGGTTGTTCACACGAGACCCGAGCCGTTGGAAGGGAGCAGGAGGAGGGCGGCAACTAGGGCGGAAAGGGAAATGCAAACGCTATTTTTGGCATATCTGAAGGCACGGATTTTGACGTATGGAAGCGGGTTGGAGGTCAAGGTCACTCTCCCGGAGTCTGATCCGCAAAAGACTCCGCCGCAGGTGGTGTTTTCCAATGGGGGAAGCAGTGAGGAAGAGGACATGCAGAAGGTACACCTGAGGGTATTGAATCCTAGGTTCTTTTTGCGCTTCTTTGCAAACCAGGATCCGGTGCAGACATTATGGTTAGATTACACTACCAGCAAACCCGAGCTGCGTCCAGTGGTTATCGAAGGTGGTAGCATCAAACTTCTTCGGAGAATCCTTTCACCCAACAGCAAGAAATGTACACGAACACGATCATGGACATGGCGTATCATCACCACCCTCCGAGCCTGGAAAACTGAGCGGGAGATCGCTGCCGCTGCCAGCCGAACAACTACCTCTACACCTCGAGTCCATCCTTCAGAATACCTCAATAACCTCGACGAATTCTACCTCAACGGCAACTTGGCCTGCCCCAAAGCACATAACATGTACAAATGGAAGGTGTTACATGCTGTATTAACGGATGTGATTGGTTTTGGAGACGCGGGCAATCTTGAGCTATATACTGGGATACTCAAAGTGGGTGGGACTATTGGAATTGTGGTGTCGATGATTGTGGCGGCCACATACCATTTCGTTTGATTATCCTCATCCTACCCTCCATTTCATTTCTTCGCTTTAGGGAATTAGATTCACCTCTTTTCCTTCTACAAATTAATACCTACTCTCATTGTCTTTCCTATCTACGCATCGTCTGCATCACATTGCATCATTTTCTTTCTTGTATTTGTTTAGGGGTGTTATTTGTCTTTTGCATCATGGGCGCAACAGCGGGGTGGGTCGGTCGGTCGGTCGGTCGGTTACGTATATCACGCACACAGGTTTGGGTGGGGGGGGAATATTGTCTTTTGGCGTTGTGGCTTATTACTATGACCGTTCTATCTAATTCTTTAGTGGCTTTTTTGGAACGGGGGAATTCAATTGTAGATATTTTGTGGGGGAAAGGATTGGGTGTGAATTTGGATTGGATTGGAAAAAGGTAGTGAATATTGAAAATATACTGTCTTGGTTAGATCAAAAGTCGCGAGTGCTCATTCCGTGTCGTGAATCGGTCTGGACCCATTATGCATCACAAACCGGATCTGTCATCCGTCGGCATCTACATGCAACACCACAATCGCCGGGCCGGCAAACGCGCGCGCTTCACCGCCACAATCTTTTTGTCAGATCTCACCAAGCGCGATAGGAGTTGCATAGATAATGCATAGGTCTGGACTTCATGGTATCTCACTCGATTCGGTCGTTAAGATAAATCATCATCTGTATAGTCGGGACTTGTTGATTATCAATCTCAATGTAACCTGTGAGGTTTTAGTTATCCTTACTATCACCGTGTTTGTCTGAGCTTGTCTCCTGTTTTTGTCTGGGCGTGTGATATTGATGGCTTCTAACACGCCCGGCTTGGCCACAACTAGGCGTATCGTCTCAAGTATCCCTGGGTAACTCGCTATATTAAACATTAAGCAAATGATCTCTCTAGTATAGTAAATGAACTATCCTTGGTCTCATAGCTTGCCTTGCCCTGACTGATTACGAAATCTAGTTACTCGCACTTGTATTAGGTCACGCTTGCATTGCCCAAGTTTCATGCAAAATAGATTACTTAAGTACATGCCTAGGTAAGGAAGCAGCGCTAGAAAATCGAGAGACGCCCACTCCAAGAAACAGTAGTAGTACATGCTAAAAGTACACAACAAACACCCGCCCTAACGCACGGCTGGCAGAGCCACATTGCAGATAAATGGCTTTGCACCATCAACTTTTGCCCATTCCTCCTTCTGCTTCCTACACCTAGCATTTGCCTGGGCCCTGGACTGCGAGTTGCATTTCGGGGGAGGATTCCAACCTATCGGCGGCGATCTCGCATTCAATTCTTGCTCGCCCCGCTTGTCGTTGTTATTCGGACAGGGGCCGAGGATTGTACACTTCGCTTTCTGTTGCAGCTCAGCTTCGGCGTAGGTGAGTGTCCGGTAGCACGGTCCGGGGGTGATTTGCAATACACCCTTTTCAAACTGGAGTTGCCAGATCTTCTTGGGGGTTGTGGCAACAGATGTATATGCCTTTGCCGTGGGCATGCCCAGCGTCGACTTAAGGCCTTTGGCAACCCAGAATTGGAAGAATTGAAGACCCAAGGAGTCGTCGATGAGGGATCCCAACTGCCCGGCCTTGTTTTCCGCTTCCTTCTCCATCAAGTTCTTGCGGTAGCTGAAGCCGGCCTTGCAGTACTGGAAGAGATACTTTGTGCCGAAGCGCGGAAGACTCCAGTTTACGGATTTGTACTGCGCGCTGTGCGTCGTCTCGTGCAGCATCAGTTTCATGGTGGACCTGAAACCGGAAGTTGTGCAGACGTTGTTGGTGGAGTCGATCGTATAGATGCGCTTTCCGAATGCGGTGCCTCGAGCATTTCCAAAGCCTGGTGGTCGCCTGGCCTTGTAGGAGATTCGGAGGTTGTCCTTCCAGAGGTTTCCGTGCAGGGCGGCGATGAAATAGTCTTGGTGATCAGTGGTGGGAGTGCTGGAGGGATTTTTGGACGCAAAGAGTCCCGCGGCAACCAGGTAGGCTGGAAGGGCACCGGTGGCAAAGATTCCGCATGCAACATCGGTGGCTTTGTCCTCGAACCAGTCTCCAATATCTCCAAGCAAGCCTCGAGGCATGAGGCGAGACGGGCTGGGGGAAAAGTTATCTAGATCCTGTTCGTTGAAGATAGCCTTGACTGCGGATTCGAACAGTTTTGCCCCCCGCTCGGTCTTATCGCCGATTTTGTCGTTGGGAATGTCGAATTGCTTCAACACCAGCGGTAGCGCTCCCTTGATTGCTTCCACTCCCAGTTTGTCGGGATCTTCGGACGTATCGTCAACTGGGGCAGGCAGAGCAACCGTGATAGCGTGCCGGAGCTCGGGGATATCACTGGCATCGATGACTTCCTTGCCGTGTGCAAAGGAAAACTTAGAGACATCGAGTTTAGCAAAATCAAACTTTTTGAGGTCGAGTTTGGTAAAGTCGGTCTGGGCATAGGATAAGCTGGGGAAGACGCTTGCTGCGGCAAGGAAAGAGAGAGCGAGTGTGGTGAAAGTCATTGCTGAAAGAGAGTGGGGCAATTGTTTCTTGCTGGTTGAAGATGGGATGAAGGTCTACGTGGGAGATTCTTATATTCCAGTTCGGCCAAGAGTTCACCGCGCCCAGCTGGAGAGATTTGTGAATGCCCAGTGCGATTCTACAGAATCACGATACTCTATTTCTGCTCGCCAGCGGCTGAATCATGATTCATGAGCCGATGTTTTGACTTGGCCCACGCGAGAACAACGTGCGATTCGATTCGATTGGTCGAGGTGGTAAAGGATTCAATTTCCTGATCAATTTCCACTATCGTGGTGATTCGTTTATCGTTTGTGTAACACTCATGTACCACAAAACACAGCCTCACACATTGTGACAGCTGAGAACTCAAAGGCTTGGTCTTTCCCGTATGACAACGATTAGATTATTTGATTCCTACTTGAGGGACAAGAGGAGGTGGCTATGGAAATGGAAAGGGGAACGAAATAGGTACGAGAAAACGAGAAAACGAGAAAAAGCAATTACAGTGCTCTAGAAGACTGGGAGAAGGTTGAAGTGCATGTGCACGTTGTTTGGAGTTGCCCATTGCGTATACACCTTTGACTTGGGCATCACAAGGGTCTCCCTGAAAACAACAATCGTCATTCGATTCGGCTGTGCAACACGGGGTAACTAAACCACAAAGCATCTATACGATATCCGCTGTTGAAATCGCGAGTGCTTAGCTGTGACCCAAGAATCAAAATCTAGTAATACTGACGAACATGGCGGTTTCTCATCCACTTTCATGCCCTCATGCCCGTTGGCTGGCGCGAATTTCTACTGCGAAGTGGTTACTATGCCCCAAAGGGGTGTGCAGTAAACGGATGCTACCCATGCTAGGTACCTCAAGGATTCCTCTGCAACACGAGAGCGGATGCTTATCCCACTCTCGAATCCTTGTTATTTGGACAACACCCCGGCAAAGCTGCTGTTGGAACCCGTATTGGTCAAGGGACCATGGACATGAAAACTGGCGACATTGAGCCAATGGGACTTTTGGTAGCTGAGGTTGATTCTATGTATGGTATTGGGCTTAGAGTGTAACATCTGACATCTATAGATATAATCTTATCTTATCACCTATCTTATCACTAGAGCGCCAATCCGTTATCAGTGGTAGATGTCACAAGCTACCAGTCGACAGGCACAAAGACTGTACCACCATCCATCCTCCTTCAAAGCCTTCTTCGACTGTTCGCCTCAAGCGTGAAGAATTATTATCTTGGTATTATCTCAGCGAGTATTCGCTCTGATACATATATATGTTGCAGTGCCCTAAGTTCTTTTCTTCATCGCAGCGAAAGCACATGCATGGCTGGACACTGATAGCTTTACCGTGGCCACAGCTTGGAGAAGATAGTATCGAGAAGCTCTCACAATGACCAGGTCGGCCAAGGGCGGTTGACTATAGATAGATCACACGACTATATGCAGTGTTTCTAAGGCCACCAGGTCATATTATACACACCTATTGACCGACTAGACCCGGTTGGAAGCTGGTGTCCCGGAAAGCTGGCTCGGTCGGCCTGGCCGATCTTCTCATAGACACCGCCAGGCATCAATCGGAGGTCCACCTCGGGACCACCTTGAAAAAAGAACGACGGCCAATATGAGCCCGTCCACAATCCTTCTAAGAGGGACATCGCCGCATTTTGCCCCCGCCTAGGGGAAAAGGGTAGCGGAGGGGACTCACAACTTTACTTTGTTTTTACTTTGTAATTTCATTGGAGTGGGAAGGAAAGTTAGGAAGATGTATTTCATGGCTGCAAGCGGCCGAATACAACATGATTACAAACAAAAAACCCTGCCCCCGCCACTGCTTAAAGAAAACCTGCAGAGTCCCCGGTCAAGGAATAGAATTTGAAGGCTTGCTCGGGATTGGAAACTACAGAATGGATTTGGCTCTAATTGGTTTGTTTGTTTGTAAGTAATCATATTGTATTCAACCGCTCGCGGTCACGACTTACACTTTCCTTCCTTTCCCTGCCACCAACAAAGGAAACAAACAAAGTCGTGGCCCCCACCTATTCCTCCATCCCCTGGCTCTAATTGGTACAATGCTGCACACGAGACGAGACTTCGTAGGTGATATGCTATGACTGCACCCGGCTAGAATTTTGGTGTAGACCCTGAGTCAACCGTATAATCAATATATAGTCATGCCTGGGTTCCACATCAAGAAGCAATTCGTGGCAGGTTTTAAACCAAGAAATATTTCCCGAGACCGCGAGCTCTATTTGGCGGCACCGGCGCTTGCGGCTTGCAGCATTCTGTTACTGGTGTACATGTGCTGGAGACATGTTACAGGTCTGATACACGGTGCTGCTGCAAGGGCCGATACCTCCTATATATATCTCGAGTCTTTCTCCTTTTCTCTTTTCTCTGTACCATAGAATACACGCACACGGTTCTCCCCAACTTCCATATCGTAACACACTCAGGAGATTACACTTCGAGTCAGCGACTGTGATTACCGCTCAAACGTACGTCTTCCCACTCCTTTGAATTGTCCATTAAGGTATTGATATATGCAAGTGCCAAACTGGAGAAGCCGGTACTGGTGGGGAGATGCTGGGGATATTTCCTGGGTATGGGGAGCCGACGGCGATGACGAGGAAGTTATAGATTTAGCTATATGCAGTGACAAAGCCCATGAGTATGGAGATGATGGCCTGGTCTTACTCGGGTTTGCCCTGCTATTCCCGCTTCGGCCAGGAGGCCATAGATTGCAGCTTTCTAGAGAGCTAATAGGCCTATTCATTCTAGGTATGCGAGGGCGATCTATGATTTGCTGCCGGACAAGAAATTCTGATGCGAATTGATATGGGAATGCTATCATGAAAGATATGGACTCCAACTCCAACTCCCCGCCAAACAGAACCTGAAAGAAATAAAAGGCGAACTTTACCCGCGTGCTAGTAACATACAGCTAATCTAGTGACCACCTAGTGAAGGACGGAAGGTTACACTCGCTACTCGAGACTAGACTGTGGGCGCACTCTCCGCCGAATTTTGCGACCACAAGCGAGCTTGATTCCGTCCAGGCAGGGCCTCAAAGCGTTTCGAAATGCGCGATGACGCGTTTACGGGCTTGAGCAGGTAAACCAAACGGCAGAGTGCAATCACAAACGTGTTTGCCATATACGGGATAATTGTCGACCCATGCGAGAGTTCGCGTTGGATAGCTGCACAGGAAGGGCAACATTTCTTCGATGACGCAGTGAGCGGAGCGGCGAGCTTGAGTTCTTCGAGCAACTCTTTCAGAATTATCGCTTACACACGAATGATGAGATTCGGTTTGAGGGGTGTCTAACCCAAGAACGCCAGGGCAGAGCCCTCATCTCTAATTACGTAGAGTTCTGCGGTCATTGTCTTGTCCAAAGGAACAAACCGCGGCGTTCGCGATACCTGAAGTTCTTCCAATGGTTCGTCTAATCTTGCGCAACCGTTCGCCTAGACAGGCATTGCCAACGCCTATGATGGTATTTCAACACCTCCGACAACACACCACACCACCTTTTAGTTTTGCCAAGACCGATTTTATCCAATCAAGTTTGACATCGCGAGAAAATTTTTGCTTCGGTTTTCAGTTGAACGAACTTCAACTGCCTAGAAGCTAAGCACGATGAGTCTCTTTGGAGCAAATACCACCTTTAAGAAAGCAGTGGCGAGAATGAGAGCAGAGGAGGAGAAGAAGTCCACCTCCGGTAGCGTTTCAAGCGGTATAACGATTATCGCAAGCGAAGAAAGTAGCCACATCGGTGGCCTACTCGATAAGATCACCGGACCGATGACAGTGTCTGACGAAGATGGAGCTACCGTTTCAGAGGTAGCCCGGGAGGAGAAAGAGTTTTTTGGAACGGCAGAGTACGAGAGGCTCAAGGCCGAAGAGAAAAATGATGAGTTCGAATACGGCTTGCATAAGGCACGGATCGAAGATGATTTGAGGAGGGGAGAGCAGAGTCAAGCGACCTCCACAGTTGAGTCCGGACAGCTACCTAGCAATTTGGATGAAATGAGAGCATACTCCGATTTAACGGGAAAAACTGGAGTTACGGGCATTACGAGACAGAGAAGCAGAAGCGTGGGCAGCCAGGAATCGTCAAGGTTGTCTTCACCACCACCAACTACGAATTATGGGGGAAGCGAGATTTCCTTCCCGTCGCAAACACCAAGGGAAAGGATTTCGTCCCCTTTGCCTACTACGAACTATAGTGAGGGAAGCCTTATGGGCCTACCTCTAAGCCCTCTAAATGCTCTTATGGAGGATCCTTTTTCGACCCCCAGGGCGAGCGCCGGAACTATTGCGCGTAGGTATATTCGGTCGGAGGAAAATACCACACAATACGCCGAAGAGGAGGGGGGAATGGAAGAGACCCGGAAAGTCCACACACCCATTCCGAGAAAATTCGAAGCTAGCGATAGTAGCGACAACGAAGACAACAGTATGACGGAGGTGGAGTGGAGGGACGAGTCGCCCTACATGACGCCAACCAAACGGGGAAAAAAGCGCAATAAGGGGAAGGGAGTGAGAAGGCCGGTAATGCCCGATCAACCAATCCCGAATATGCCGCAGACGCCAAGCAGGAAAAAGTTGGATGTTGATTGGGCCAAGCCTGCAGAATCGTTGACGAATGAGAATGGGCCAGTTAATCTGGAAGCTTTTGTTGGTGAGTATCTTCGGAACACTAATGGGCTGAGGGATTTTATGGCCACAAATCAGTTGCATGATGAGCGATATGATGAGTGGTGCCTAAAACAGGCGGAGTTTATGGCAGCAAGACAGAATCATACGGATGTGGGGGTTACCTCCAATCGCAGGACGTCGGAAAAGATTTTGAGTGAGGTCGAGTTGAGTAGGGAGTATGAAGAGGAGAGGGCGGAAAAACTTGACCAGAGGTTGAAGAAAATTGAAAGAAAGGTGGCCAAGTTAGCCCCGGTTAACATGGCTAAAACGATTGAAAATGCAATGAGCGCTTGCATGGAATAGATGGTGGACCAATTGACCGATAGGGTGGTCAAGAGGTTTGAAGATATGGCGGAAGAAAGCCGGAAGAATGATGAAATCCGAAGGGGGAAACAGGTAGAAGCCACCCCTGAGGAGGAAGAGATGAGTGATATCGAATTTGAGCCAGGAGTGACTTTTTCCAGGGAGGAGAATGAGAAGGTGGAAAGAGTTATTAGGGCGGAGATGGAGGTGGATGAGCAGCGGTTGGAGCAATCCAAGCACGCACCGGTTATACCACCCGGAGGAGTTAGACAAGAGTTTCTGCGTCTGGAGGTGGGGCAGGTTACAATCTTGAAGAAAAAACCAGTGGCGCCAGCGGTGCCACAACAGAAAAAGAAAGAGGCGAAAAAACTGGAGGTAGAGGCGGTACCAAAGGGACCAAAGGCAGGAGGGAAAAAGCCAGAGGTTAAGAAGCCAGAAATTAAGAAACCGGAAGTTAAGAAGCCGGAAGAAAAGAAGAAGGAAACGTGGGCGCAGAGGGCGGCCGCGCCTCCACCATCAAAGAAGCAACCCGAACAGCGACAACAACAACAACAATCGGGACAGCAGCAGAAGAAGAAGGGGAATGGCTTTGTTGAGGTTAAGAGGAATCAGAAAAAGGAGGAGATGAAGCCGGTCCCCCCAGGACAAAATTCGATGGAGAAGAGGAGGGTTACCTTTAAGAGGGATAACGGCCTCCCCCTTTCTCAGAAGAAGGATTTGGACATTTTGTCGGAAGTAAATAGAGCACTTTTCGTGGCAAAGGTCCCATATTTTGTTCGCATCCAGGGAGTTACGAAGAACACCCGGGGATGCCTGTCGACAATTATGACCCCTGCAGCAACAGCCGAAATGTCGATTCGGTACAGGGAGATCGTAATTATAGCAGCAAGGAAGGTGGACGCAGGAATTGTGGACATCGAGACAAATGAACTCTGGGAGAGAGTAAAAATGCACGGCGTCAATTTTGATAGGTATTTGGGAAAGAAGACGGGAGGCGGACTTGAAAAGTTGAGGCAGGAATTACAGGCTGAGAACGAGGGAGTGGTGTTGCCCCTCGCCATCAACTGGATTGGAGGACCGAAAGATGTGCAGAAGAAGAAGGCGGAAGGAAAGAAAGCATCTTCGGTTGTGTTTGCGGTCAAGGGAAGTAAAATGGCCGAAAAAGTTTTGAAGGGGGGTTTGAGGGCGGCAGGAGTGAAGTATGATGTGGAGAAGTTTGTGAATGCCGGACCAGATTCCTTTTGTGGTGTGTCCAGCAGATGGGGACATGTTGATGCGAAGTGTGGATCTTTGAAGATGCCGGCGTGCATGTTGTGCGCGGGGAGACATCTAACGAAAGATCATAAGTGCAACGTGGTAGGTTGCAAGGCTAATGCAGGACAGAACTGCGCCCATAATGTCGACAAATGCGTCAACTGCAAGGGAAACCATATCGCGAAGGCCAACTGTTGTGTTAAAAAGCAGGAGGCTATTAAAGTTGCGAGAGAGGAAAGATGTACCTGGAAGGAGAGAGAGGGTGAACGTCGAAATGTCACAACTGATCGACAGAAGGAGCCGGATGTTACAGAAGATGGGGGACCATCGACTGCAGAGGCGGAAGAGAAGGCTCAGGATGATGAGCAAATCGAAAAGGAGCCGGAAGTCCAGGTCGTAGCGACCCAGGAGACTGAAGGACAATCTTCTAACGCAGGGACCCAAGAAACCCCCGTGAAGTCATGGTGAAATGCGTAATGCATAACTGTGGTAGGGGGTATGAGGCGACTATGATGGCGTTGGAAACAGGAATTGTTTGGGGGGCTGATGTTGTGATGTTGCAAGAACCTTATGTGGAGAGAGAAGGATACAACATCAGTCACCCAGGATATAGATTGGTCAGAGGAGGAAGAACTATGACTGCGTTACGAAGAGATACACACCTGGAGTTTTCGGAAGTGGATGTGGGGGGAGATGGAGATGTACAGGTGTTTGATATAAGATACCCGTCGGGTAGAAAGATGAGATTGGTGAATGTGTACGATCAGTTGAGACAAGAGGGGGGAGTGAGAAGTCAAGGCAGACCAGCACAGACAGCAAGATGGAGTGAGATTATGGAGCAGGAAAAGATTCTTTTAGGGGGAGATTGGAATGCTCACAGTGATAGATGGGACCTGCAGTGCCCACCAAAGCGAGATGCGAACTTTTTGGAAAATCTTATGGATGAGTACGATTTGATCGACGTTACGGACGGGGAAGAAACCTATTCGAATACGAGAAATGGCGAAACCTCGGGATCGCTTATTGACTTCTTTATCACTAAGGCCTCAATGGCAGATAGATTAGAGATTTCAACAGAATTAACAACTACCTTGGATCACGCGATTGTGTGTGCCCAGTTAAGATGGGATGAAGGGGAAGGAGTTAAAGTATCACGAAAGGTTACAGGATGGGATATTGATGGGCTTAAGTCGAAGGAGAAGGAGGAAAATTATAAAAAAGCACAAAAAGAGTGGAAGGATAAGAGCTCAAAGAGACCCGTTTTGGATGAGAAGAGCAGTGAAGAGGATTTACAGAAGGAAGCTGAGTGGATGCAGCGGAATTTCGTTAATCATCTTAATAGGTGCTGCAAAAAGGTTAAGGTTTGCGCGAGATCAAAAAGGTGGTGGACGGCGGAGATCGTGGAAAATCGAAAGATTTTGGGATCGATAAAGCGAGCAAGAAAGAAAGGGGAGGCGTCGCAGCAACAAGTTAAGAGGCAGCGAAGCAACTTACGAAGAATGATTCGACAGTCGAAAACGGAGATGTGGAGGAAGTTTCTAACTTCGGCCACAAGAGACCAAGTCTGGCAGGCGTTGAGATATACGAAACCAGGCGGACAACAAACAACAAAGACTTTGAGATCTAGGACTGGAGAGGTGGCGGAGTCCTGGGAGGATAAGGCGGAGTTGATAAAAGAAGAAGCATTTCCGAAACCTTTGAAGGGTGTGGAGAGAAAGGCCCAAGAAGAGGGAGGAGAAATGTGGAAAAAGATTACGGACGAGGATATCCGAATGGCTCTACTCGATCAGTCAGTTAAGAAGGCACCCGGCCCGGATAGGCTGGGTTTTAAGGCAATACGATTATTGTGGGAATGGGATTCTCAAAGGATAATTAATATTGTCAAAGTTTCATTTAGGTTAGGAATACACCCACAAGCTTGGAAGGAAGCGAAGGGAGTTGTTATACCGAAACCGAATAAGCCAGATTACGGAGTCGCCAAAGCATACAGGGTGATAACGTTGTTAAATTGTCTGGGAAAAGTGGTCGAGAAGGTAGCAGCCAACGCAATAGCAGAGGAGTGTGAGCGAAGGAAGCTACTTCACGACGGACAGTTTGGATGCAGAAAGAGAAGGTCAGCAATAGACGCGGTTGGAAGGTTGATGAAGAGAGTTGAAGAAGCGTGGGGGAGGGGGAATACCGCGGCAGT
>Ga0307512_10002596_pt1 | contig 22436 bp, 18 predicted proteins | sample 14_EM_MG_FD_200267 | JGI IMG/M metagenome (GOLD analysis project Ga0307512, IMG submission 200267) | Populus trichocarpa ectomycorrhiza microbial communities from riparian zone in the Pacific Northwest, United States - 14_EM | ecosystem: Host-associated > Plants > Roots > Unclassified | place...
ACCACGATGATGTGCTGGTTGCGGAAGAAGAACCCGTCACAGGTGGCACAGGACGAGACGCCGTGGCCGAGCAGTTCCTGCTCCCCCGGGATGCCGATCGGGCGCCAAGCGGAGCCGGTGGCCAGGATGACGGCGCGGGCGAAGTATTCGGTCTCGCCGACGTACACCGTCTTGAGGCCCTCGGCGCCGGCCTCGGTAGGCCGCTCGCCGAAGTCGACCCGGGTCACGTCGTCGGTGATGAACTCGGCGCCGAAGCGCTCGGCCTGCTTGCGCATGTTGTCCATCAGCTCGGGGCCCATGACGCCGTCGGGGTGGCCGGGGAAGTTTTCCACCTCGGTGGTCGTCATCAGCGCGCCACCCGACTGCACACCCTCGATGACCAGCGGCTTGAGGTTGGCCCGGGCCGCGTAAAGCGCCGCGGTGTAACCGGACGGTCCCGAGCCGATGATGATCAGGTTTCGGACCTCGTCCACTGCCGACTCCTCAGTCTGTCTCCCCGGTCGCACCGGAGACTCCGCACGCTAAAACGCCATGGTAAGGACGTGCCATTCCCGCGGGGCCGGCGCGTGGTTGAGGTCACGCAGCCAAGGTCGCGCGGGGGAAATTCAGCCTACCTGCACCGAGGCGCGGGTGCTGGCGTCGACACTGGTCAGGCCGCAGTCGGCGCCGCTGGCCCAGGCCCATGAGCCGTTTCCGGCCGTGAAGCGCACGATCAGGGCGGGCTTACCGTAGTAGCGGGCGTAGTCGACGGTCTGCACCGTGATCGGGCCGGCGCCGTTCGCCGCGGCGATCGCGTCGAGGCAGGCTCGCAGCGCGACCTGCGGCCGGAGCCGGGCCAGCGGATCCGCGAATTCTTTGCTGCTGGAGTTTGCCGTGGCGCGGGGGGTCGGCGCGGCGGGGCTGGACTCCACGCGAGGCGCGCCGGAATCCTCGGTGCTGTCCGGAGCGAGCAGTGCCGCGCTCGGCGCGGCGGCGAGGCTGCTGCGACTGTAGTCGGTGCCGCTGTTGGTGATCTCGCTGGCGCCGGGCATGCTGGCGGAACCCTCCGCAGCCTGCGCGGCCACTCCGGACCCGGCGGAACTGGACGACGCACTGTCCGTGGCAGAGGTGCTGCTCTTGATGTAGTTGAGGCCGACGCCTGCACATGCCAGCACCGCGGCGGCTGCGGCGATCTGTGCGCCCCAGCGCAGCACGCGCCGGCGAGGTTGCGGCCGCCGGGCCGTTTCTCGATCAACACCGGTTTCTCGTACGACGGTCAAGTGCCGCCCAGGCGAAGCAGGAGCCACGTCACTCGTCCCCGCGAAGGCCTCTTCCAGCCGCGCCGCGACCTCCGCGGGCATCGGCTCCGGCACCTCGCCCCAGGCGTTCAGCGCGTCGCCGACCTCGGCCATCCCGTCGCTGAGCAGCGCGTGTGCGTCCCGCCAAGCGGGGTCGTCCACGATCAGCGCGGCCACCCGCGCCGCCTCCGGAGTGCCCTCCAGGGCGCCGCCGACGTAGTCGGCCAGCAGGTCGATGTCGACCCCGGTGAAGTCGGCCCCGGTCACGGGCGTTCCCTCCCCTCGGACGGCGCGGACCCCAATGGGACGCGGCCGGTCGTCCCCGGGTTCCCGTGACCCTGGTCTCTCCCGTCCGGCGTGGTGCCGGGCCGGGCCGTGCGGTCGGGCCGAAGGTGGCCCAGCGAGAGCGCCATCCGGGCCCGGCCGCGGGCGCACCGGCTCTTGATAGTGCCCTCGGCCACGCCCAGGATCTCGGCCGCCTCGGCCACCGCGTAGCCCTGGACGTCGACCAGGACGATCGCCGCGCGCTGCTCCACGGGCAGGCCGGCCAGCGCCTCCCGGACCACCAGCGCGGTGTCGTGATCCTGCACCGGCGCGGCCGGCTCCCGCCCGTGCGGTCCGTCGTCGGAGTGCTGCCCGTCGGGCAGCGGCACGGTCGGGTGGGCCTGCCGGCGGCGCATCCGATCCAGGCAGGCGTTCACGACGATGCGATGCAACCAGGTGGTGACCGCCGAGTCGCCACGGAACCGGGCCGCCGCCCGATGCGCCGAGAGCAGCGCGTCCTGGATGGCGTCGGCGGCCTCCTCGCGGTCGCCGATCGTGCGCACGGCGAGGGCCCAGAGCCGGTCCCGGTGCCGGCGCACCAATTCGGCGAACGCCGCCGGGTCGCCGTCGACATGCGCGCGCAGCAGCTCGGCATCGCTCGGCGTGGGCTGGCCCGCGCCGGCGTCGCTGGGCGAGCCGCCGGAAGTCACGAAGAGCAATCTAGCCGAGGGTGCCTACGTCATGCGGGCCGGTCACTGGGTCCGGTCAGGATCCGTCGACCTCGATGTTCGGCACGCTGATCCGGTAGCGGCCGTCGTCGCCGAGCGGCAACTCGGTCAGCCACACCAGGATGTACTGGTATTTGACGTTTTCGTCGAAGCCCTCGGTGAAGACCACGGTCGTCCCGTCGGCCTTGGTCGGGCCGTCGGTGGTCAGCGGCTTGTACGTCTCGACGATCTTTTTGTCGCCGTTCGAGTTGTCGCCCGGGTCGGTCGTGCCGGTGCGAATCTCCATCACCACGCCGGGCGACGAGACCTCGACCCGCACGTCGCTGACCGTGCGCGGCGTCTTCAGGTCGATCAGGACGCCCATGCCGGCCTTGAGGTTGCCGAACTTGGCGCTCTTGAAGCCCTGGGTGTCCCAGGCCGACTGCTTGTCGGAGTCGACCGTCTTAGCCGCCTCGCCGGTGTCCGAACGGTCACCGGGCGGGGGGTCGACGATGCGGACGTTGTCGGCCGACAGCGGGATCTTCTGCGGCGTGCCCGCGGTGGTGTCGTCGCTGTTGTTGGAGCCGGTGTTGCCGGTCGTCCCGGTCGGCGCGTTGCCGTTCTGAGTGACCTTGGCCGGATTGTCGTTCGAGTTGCCGATCGCGTTGATGCCGAAGACCAGGCCGATGATCGCGATCACCACGAGCGCGGCGACCCCGACCACGATCTTGCGGGTGCTGCGCACCGGCTCGGCGGACGTGCCCTGGGTGAACCGCAGCGGCCCGACGTCCTCGTATTCCTCGTCGGCCGAGTCGAGGCGGGCCAGCTCGGCGGTGAGCGCGTCGGCCTCGGGCGTGGCGACCCGCGTGTCGAGCAGGTCCATCGTCAGGTCGTCGAGGTAGGCCGGGACGCCCGCGCGGATCTGCCGGGGCGCCGCGATGTTGCCGGTCGCGTCGCGGTTGGCGTCGGGCAGCGTGGAGGGCGCGATCTCGGTGTGCGGCCAGTGCGCGGTCATCGCGTAATAGAGCAGCCCACCGACGGCGCGGACGTCGCTCTCGCGGCTGTCGGCCGAATCGGCGCGGGCGTCGGCCAGCACGACCCGGCCGTCGTCGCCGATCAGGGTCGTGCCCGGGTGCACGTTGCCGTGCACCATGCCGGTGGCGTGCACGGCCGCCAGCGCGTCGGCGATGGAATGCGCGATCGCGGTGGCGCGCGCCGGATCCAGTGGACCCTCGGCGGAAACCAGCTCGCGCAGCGCCTCGCCCTCGACCCACTCGCGGACCACATATGCCCGCTCGCCCTCGTCGATCGCGTCGTAGACGCCGACCAGGTTGGGGTGGATGACCCGGCTCGCGTCGACCGCGGCCTGCAGCATCTCTTTCGCCGAGTCGCCGCCCGGGTGCCGGAGCACGACCGCGACGGGGCGCCGCAGGATCACGTCGATGCCGCGCCAGACCTGCCGGCCGGCGCTGTCATTGTTGACGTGCGCCTCGAGCTGGTAACGCTCGGCCAGGATCTCACCGACGGTGGGTGCACCGAAGGTCATGACCGGCCCGGCCTCATCGGCCGCGGTCTCGTGGCCTTCGCCGACCTGGGTCACCAGTCCTCCCTCGGTGCATCGCGCGATGTCGCCACTGACCATACCCGTACGAGGCCAAGGTCCCACAGGTCGTCCCCCCGGCGCGGCTGGACGTTAGACCAGGTCGTCGGGCCTCTTTCCCCCGAACGGCGCGCCAAAACCAGCTGGTCAGCGTGTTATCCACAGGTAATACACATTTTCAGCGCCCGAGTTTGCGGCGAACCATCGCGACGACCTGGCCGACCTCGTGCACGCGCAGCACGGTCGCCGCCCCGAAGTAGGCCACGAAGATCACCGTGCCGCCGACTAGAAGCTGCACGATTGCCTCGATTCGCGTCGGTTCGCCCCCGCCGGGCAGCAGCCGCACCACGAGCAGGCCGATGCCGGCCGCGACGAGCGCGGCGACGAGGACCTTGCCGAGCGCCCGGGCGACCGCCCCGAGATTGAGCCGGCCGATCCGGCGGCGAAGCACGAAGAGCGAGATGAGTGCGGAAGAGACATAGGAGATCGCGTTGGCGGCCGTCATGCCCGCCGCCACCAGCCGGTCCGCCAGCACCGCGAAGAACAGCACGTAGAGGCCGATCCGGATAGCAACAACGGGCAGGTTGATCAGCGCAGCCGTCTTGTTGCCCTGCAGAGAGTAGAAGGCGTAGGTGCACATGTAGCTGACCGACAGCGGCGTGACCGTGAGGGCGGCCACCGCCAGCACTACACCCTGCTCGAAGGCCTGCCGGGGGCCGAAGGCGCCGCCCTGGAACAGGGTGACCGAGATGGCCGCGCCGAGCACCGCGTAGACGGCGGCGATCGGGGCCTGGGCGGCCGCGGTGAGCCGGATGCCGCGGTTGAGGTCGGCGCTCAGCTCGGCGTAGCGCCCGTCGGCCGCGGCGGCGCTCATCTTCGGCAGCAGCGCGGTCATCACCGAGACGCCGATGATGCCGTGCGCCATCATCGTCAGCAGGTAGACGTTGTTGAACGCGAGCACGCTGGCGTTGCGGCCGCCCTCGCCGACCCGGTTGAGCAGGTTCACCACCACGAAGACGGCGATCTGGTTGCTGGCGACGTAGCAGAGCATCCAGCCGGCCAGCTTGCCGATCTCGCGCATCCCCAGCGCGCGCGGGTCCCAGCTCCACTTCCACGCGAAGCCGACCTTGCGCAGCGCCGGCAGCAGGCCCGCGGCCTGCACGATCATGCCGAGCAGCGTGCCGCCGCCGATCAAGGCGATCCGGCCGGGAGTCATGTCGGCCGGGGTGAAGCCCTTGGTGGTGCCGAAGACGCCGATGAACACCCCGCAGGTCGCGATCACCACGAGGTTGTTCAGGATCGGCGCCCAGGTGGGCGCGGCGAAATGCCCGCGTACGTTGAGCACCGCGCCGATCAGCGCGGACAGGCCGGTGAAGAAGATGATCGGCAGGATCAGATAGGCGAACGCCGTGACCAGATTCCGGTACTGCGCCGATGTGCCGTTGCCCGACTGGATCGCCGTGATCACCGGGGCCGCGGCCACCACCAGCAAGGTCGCGATGCCCAGGGCGACAACCGCAAAGGTCAACAGCTTCTGCGTGTACGCCTGACCGCGGTCCGGGTCGGCCTTGCGCCGCCGCACCAGCAGCGGGATCAACACGCTGGAGAGGATGCCGCCGAGCAGCAGCTCGTAGATCTGCCCGGGCAGGAACTGCGCGCTGGTGTACGCGTCGCCGATGCCCGCGCCCAGCGTCATCCCGATCAGCGCGTTGCGGACGAACCCGACCAGCCGGCTGACCAGGCTGCCGGCCGCCATGATCGCGCTGTTGCCGGCCGTCCCGCCGGCACCGGCGTCGGCCGGCTCATCGGGCGGAACGTCGGCCGGCCCCGCCGAACCGTCAGCCGGGTCCGCGGGCCGGAACTCGGCGGGTTCAGCGGGCGTGAACACGGCCGGATCCGCGGGCCGGAACTCGGCCGGATCCGGCGGCGGGAACTCGGCCGGCGGGAGGGCCTGGTATTCGGTCGCGGCCGCGCCCGGGAGCTGGTCGTCGACCGAGATCACGGGCACGCCGTCGTCGGATGCCGGCAGATCACCGTCGCGCGCGGCGTGCGCGCTCCGGTACAGGCCGCCGCCACTCACCCAAGCCTCCCGAGGGGTACGCACACACCCGCCACCATAAGGGGAGTCGTCATACGAGGTGGCGCAGGAGGGTGCCGGGTGCCGCGCCGGCCAACGTCTCCACCATCCAGCAGGCCTCCAGCGGCTCCAGCGGCTCGCTCAGCGCGTCCAGCACCGTCGGATGGTCGCAGCCCGCCTCGGTCAGGGTGCCGAGCAGTCGCGGAACCGGGCGCAGGTCACCCGTGGCGGCGATGTGCTCGGCGAGCGGCCGGGCCTCGGCGTAACAGAGCTCCTCGCGCTGCCGGGTCAGGCGCTCCGCCGCGCGGCGTACGAGCTCGGCCAGACCTTGGCGCGGGAAGCGCGAGCCCGCGCGGACCTCGAGATGCACCTGGGCCGGGATGGTGTAGGCCGCGATCGCGGCCTCGTCGAGCACCCACGGCGACTCGCCCGCCGGCGCGGGCCACCAGTCGTCGCCGGCGAAGAGCGGCAGCGGCGCCTGCTCGGGCCCGCCGGGCGTGGGCGGCGGCACCTCCCGGCGCAGCGACCGGTATGCCGCCTGCCTGATCGCCGCCACCGCGGGCCCGTCGTCGTCGGCCGTGACCGGCGCGAACGGCGCCAGCAGCGCGACCACCAGGCCCGGGTGCGGCAGCGTCGGATCCTCCAGCGCGATCACCCGGGCGCAGAGATCGAGCTCGTGCCAGCGCAGCGCCGCCGGATGTGGCCGGCCCGGCGCGGACCAGCCCAGCTGCACCGGCTCGCTGCTCGCCGGCTCGCGCAGGCCCAGCGCCTGCTCGCCGGTGGTCAGGTCGATGTCGAGCACGAGGCCGTAGCCCGCGGTCACCGGCAGGCCGATGCGGAGCTCATTTTCCTCGACGGGAGCGCTCGCGCCGGCCAGCAGCAGCGACCAGAACTTCGGGTCCTCGCTGAGGCGGCGCAGCGCCTCGGAAACGGGCACGTCGCCCATCCTGCCCGCTGCCGTCGCCGACCGCCACGACCGATACGCTGGTCGTCCCATGTCTGAGCTGAATTCCGCCGAGCGCAAGGCCGTCGCCGAGCTGATGCGCGTCTCCCCGATCGCCGACGAGTTGGGTGGTCGTTTCGCCGCCGCCGGCCACGAGTTACACCTCGTGGGCGGGTCCGTGCGCGACGCGCTGCTCGGCCGGCTCGGCGACGATCTCGACTTCTGCACCGACGCGCATCCCGAGCAGACGCTCGACGTCGTCAAGGGGTGGGCGGACGCGATCTGGGAGACCGGTCGCGAGTTCGGCACGATCGGGGTGCAGAAGGACGGCCTGCGGATCGAGATCACGACCTTCCGGGCGGAGGCCTACGACGGGGTGACCCGCAACCCGGTCGTGCAGTACGGGACGAATCTGCTGGACGACCTGCGCCGCCGGGACTTCACGATCAACGCCATGGCGGTGTCCGTGCCGGGGCACGTCTTCACCGACCCGTACGGCGGCCGGGCGGATCTCGCGACCCGGATGATCCGTACGCCGGACGCGCCGGCCCGGTCCTTCTCCGATGATCCACTTCGGATGTTGCGGGCCGCCCGGTTCGCCGCGAAGCTGCAGTTCACTGTGGATGATTCGGTTATTTCGGCGATGCGGGACATGGCCGCCGATCTGGACCGGATCACCCCGGAACGGATCCGCGACGAGTTCACCAAGCTGCTCTGCGGCGTGGATCCGGTGGTCGGCCTGCGGCTGCTCGTCGACACCGGGCTGGCCGACCGGTTCCTTCCGGAGATCTCCGGCCTCAAGCTGGAGATCGACGAGCACGCCCAGCACAAGGACGTCTACGAGCACACCCTGATCGTGGTCGCCAACGCGATCCGGCTCGAGGGCGCCTCCGGGCCCGACTTCGTGCTGCGGATGGCCGCGCTCATGCACGACGTGGGCAAGCCGGCGACCAAGGACGTGGGCCGGGACGGCCGGGTCAGCTTCCACCACCACGAGGTGGTCGGGGCGCGGCTGACCAAGGCCCGGATGCGGGCGCTGCGCTACCCCAAGGACGTCATCGCCGACGTCGTCGAGCTGGTCGCGCTGCACCTGCGCTTCTACGGCTACGGCCGGGGCGAGTGGACCGACTCGGCCGTTCGCCGCTATGTCACCGACGCCGGCCCGCTGCTGGCCCGGCTGCACAAGCTGACCCGGTCGGACTGCACGACCCGCAACCGCCGGAAGGCGGCGGCGCTGGCGGCCGATTACGACGCGCTGGAGGAGCGGATCGTCCGGCTGCAGGCCGAGGAGGACCTCGCCCGGGTCCGGCCCGACCTCGACGGCAACGCGATCATGGAGCTGCTCGGCGTTCCGCCCGGCCCGATCGTGGGCCAGGCCTGGCGTCATCTGAAGGACTTGCGGCTGGACCGGGGGCCGCTGCCCCGCGACGAGGCCGAGGCGGAGCTGCTCAAGTGGGCCCGCGACCAGGGCCACACCTGAGCGCCGGCCGGAATTGTCAGACCCCCGGCGCATAATCGGGGCATGCGAATGCACGTCGAGTCGCCGATCGGGCCCCTGGGGATCGAGACCGAGGGTGAGGTCGTGGTCGGCGTGCGCTTCGGGTCGAGCCTCGGGCCGCCGGCCACCCACCCGGTGGCCGCGGAGCTGGCCGACTATTTCGCCGGCAAGCTGCTGACCTTCACGGTGCCGGTCGAGCTGCGCGGCGGGTCCGACTTCGAGCGCGCGGTCTGGGGCGAGATCGCCAAGATCCCCTACGGCGAGATGCGGACGTACGGGTCGATCGCCACGGCGCTCGGCGATCCGGGTGCGGCCCGGGCAGTCGGCACGGCCTGCAACCACAATCCGATCCCGGTGCTGGTGCCGTGCCATCGGGTGGTCGGCGCGGGCGGAAAGATGGTCGGCTTCGGCGGCGGGCTCGATCGCAAGCGGCGGCTGCTGGAGCTCGAGGCGAGGGTTGCCCTCGAGCAATCTTGGGGTTGACCGGTGACTACCCTCTGGCTTACAAACGTTCTATGTCTGCGCGCGAGTCTGGGGAAGAAGCCGGCGATCAGCCCGGCGAGTCGGTGAAGAGTGGACCATCTCCTCTCGATCACCACATAGGTCATCGCGAGGAGCTGATTCCGCTGGTTCGCGAGGAGGACACGAAGCGCGAGGAGTCGCACCCGGAGCCCGGCGATCGGTGAGCCCGCGCCCCGGAAGGGTGTCGTGACGAAGAACACAGCAGGGGGCCGGACCGACTGTGGTCCGGCCCCCTGCCGACGGAATCAGCGCTCGATCTCGCCCTTGATGAACGCCTCGACGGAGGCCTTCGCGTCATGGTCGTTGTACTGCACCGGCGGGCTCTTCATGAAGTACGAGCTGGCCGAGAGGATCGGGCCACCGATGCCGCGGTCCTTGGCGATCTTCGCGGCGCGCACCGCGTCGATGATCACGCCGGCCGAGTTCGGCGAGTCCCAGACCTCGAGCTTGAGCTCCGCCATCAGCGGGGTGTCGCCGAACGAGCGGCCCTCCAGGCGGATGTAGGCCCACTTGCGGTCGTCCAGCCACGGCACGTGGTCCGACGGGCCGATGTGCACGTCGCTCTTGATCATCTCGTGCGGGATCTGGCTGGTCACCGACTGGGTCTTCGAGATCTTCTTGGAGACCAGCCGGGTGCGCTCCAGCATGTTCATGAAGTCCATGTTGCCGCCGAAGTTGAGCTGGTACGTACGCAGCAGCTCGACGCCGCGGTCCTCGAACAGCTTGGCCAGCGCCCGGTGCACGATGGTGGCGCCCACCTGGCTCTTGATGTCGTCGCCGACGATCGGCAGGCCCGCGTCGGTGAACTTCTGCGCCCACACCGGGTCGGAGGCGATGAAGACGGGCAGGGCGTTGACGAACGCGCAGCCGGCATCGATCGCCGCCTGGGCGTAGAACTTGTCCGCCTGCTCGGAGCCCACCGGCAGGTACGACACGACGACATCGACCTCGGCGTCACGCAGCGCCTGCACCACGTCGACCGGCTCGGCCGCCGACTCGTCGATGATCTCCCGGTAGTACTGGCCCAGACCGTCGAACGTCGGTCCACGCTGGACGGTGACGCCGGTCGGGGGTACGTCGCAGAGCGTGATCGTGTTGTTCTCGCTGGCGACGATTGCTTCGGCGAGGTCCATGCCGACCTTCTTGGCATCCACATCGAACGCTGCGACGAATGTCACATCACCAACGTGGTAGTCGCCGAAGGTCACGTGCATGAGACCCGGAACGCGGTCAGTCGGGTCGGCGTTGCGGTAGTACTCAACGCCCTGGATCAGGGACGAGGCGCAGTTACCCACACCAACGATGGCGACGCGGACGGAGCCCATCGCGTTTGCCTCCTTGTTGATCACGGCCGGTCCTCGTGCGGACGCGGATTCTCGGGGGGTGCCTCGACGGCCGGTTCGGCCGGGGAGGATGGCGATCGGCCGGAGCGCTCATTCGTGATGAGCTCCTCCAGCCAGCGGACCTCACGCTCGCAGGCGTCCAGTCCATGGCGTTGCAGCTCGAGGGTGTAGGCGTCGAGCCGGTCGGTGGCCCGCGCGAGCACGTCCCGCAGGCCCTCTCGGCGCTCCTCGATCCGGCGGCGGCGACCCTCGAGGATCCGCAGCCGGGTCGCCCGGTCGGTCCGGGCGAAGAAGGCGAAGTGCACCCCGAAGCCGGCGTCGTCGTACGTCTCCGGGCCCGCCTGGGCGAGCAACTCGGCGAAGCGCTCCTTGCCCTCTGCGGTGATCTTGTAGACGATCCGGCCGCGGCGGCTGGTGAGCGGCGGAATCTCCGCGTCGTCGGGCACGGTCTCGCTGATCCAACCGGCGGCGTGCAGCCGCTTCAACGTCGGATAGAGCGTGCCGTAGCTGATCGCGGCCCGGATCGTGCCCAGCTTTGTGGCGAGCTCCTTGCGGAGCTCGTATCCGTGCATCGGGGCCTGGAGAAGCAGGCCGAGAATGGCCAACTCGAGCACTCGGCCACCTCCTCGATGTATCGGGCCGATACATCGCAACGGTAGTTCGGTGCCCGCCGAGTCGCAAGAGTTGCACTCCTGCGCAGTCGGCACGCCACGCTGTGTGATGACTGTCGCCGTTACCACGACGACCGCGTACTCTCTTCGCCATGCGCACGCAGCGGCAGGTCGTCGACTACTCGCTACAAAAGCGAGCAGTGCTGCGTGACGTGCAAGAAGGCAAGGTCGGGACCCTCGAGGTCTGTGATGCCTCGCCCTACTTGAAAAACGCTGCCCGGTTCCACGGCGAGCCCACCGACGAGCGTTGTCCGGTCTGCCGCCGCGACAATCTCACTCTTGTGCATTACATCTATGGCGACGAGCTCAAGCAGTCCGCCGGGCAGGCCCGTAAGTTGGCCGAGCTACCCGTCCTGGCCATGACGTTGCGTGAGTTCCAGGTGTTCGTCGTGGAGGTGTGCCGCTCCTGTGCATGGAATCACCTCACCGAGCAGTATCTGCTCGGTCGAGACGCGCTCAATGCCGACGAACTGCACCAGGGCGGGGCAGCAGCCGCGTCCTCCTCGGGCCGCCACCGCGAGACAGGGTCGTCGTCACATCGCAGGGAGGGCCGCCGATGAGCGAGCCCTGTCTCGCTAACGTTGACACGACCCAGACCGACACGGGCATCCAGCGCCGCACTCGGTCATTCCTGACATCCGACAGGGCGGCTGCGGGGACGCAGCCCAGAACGTCAGCTTGTGGCGCTACCTCCGTAAGCCCCCCCAGGGCTTCCCTGGTATGCCACCGCGACCGGTAGGTGTGACGAATGAACTCGTACGGCGATCCGCAGTCTGCGCGTGCCCGGGCCCGAGTGCCCGGGCCGTCCTCTGCATCCGCGCCTGACGACGACCTGTCCCGCTACGACTACGACGAGCCACGGCCCGGCCCGGACGCCTATCGGCGGGGTTCCGCCGGGCGCGCCAGCGTCAGTGGCGCCGTGCCGCGCGGTGCCGCCGCTGTCGGTGGCGCGAACGGTCGGGCTTCCGTCGGTGCCGGCACCGGCGCGGTGGGTGCCGCTCGGGCCCGCGCGTCGGTCGGGTCCGCGTCGGTCGGCCGCCCGAACGACGACGGTCCCGGCTATGGCAGCCGTGGCATCTCGGCCCGCGCCTCGGTGCGCCCGGTCTCGCCGGCCGTCGGGATGGGCGGGCCCGGCGAGCCGCCGGGCGGCGATCCGAACCCGCGCCGCGGCAGCGCCGGCAAGATCCTGGCGAAGGCGGCCAAGAAGCGCCGCCGCGCCAACATCCTCACCGCCTCCGCGGCCGTCCTGGTGATCCTGGCCGGTGTCGGCGTGGTCGCTGGCACCTGGTTCTTCGACGGTGTGGACACGCCGAACCCGGTCAGCGAGGACCAGGCGAACGTGATCCTGGACTCCGACGGCAACGTGCTGGCCAAGCTCGGCGAGCAGAACCGCACCGTCGTGCCGGAGCAGAAGATCAACGAAGTGGTGGAGCACGCGGTCGCCGCGGCTGAGGACAAGAACTTCTACCACCACCACGGCATCGACATGAAGGGCATCGCCCGCGCCGCGTGGAACAACTTCACCGGCGGCGACACCCAGGGCGCCTCGACGATCACCCAGCAGTACGCGCGGCACGCCGCCGACCTCAAGGGCATCAGCTACAACCGCAAGCTGCGTGAGGCGGTCATCGCCCGCAAGCTGGAGTCCAAGTACAACAAAGACCAGATCATGGGCATGTACCTGAACTACATCGACCTCGGTGAAGGCAGGTACGGCATCGAGGCGGCGGCCCAGGGCTACTTCAAGAAGTCGGTCCTGACGCCGGCGGGCAGCAAGAACGCGATCACCCCGTACGAGGCGGCGGTTTTGGCCTCGATCATCAAGCAGCCGTATCCCACCGCGACCCACAAGGGCTACGACCCGAACTACAACCCGGTCGACGCCAAGGCGCGCTGGGAATACACGATGAAGAACATGCTCGACGAGAAGTGGATCTCCCAGGCCGAGTACGACGCCCGGAAGTATCCGAAGGTGCAGCCGCGGAATGCCGACACGTGCAAGACGTGTGCCGCGGACAAGCCGGTCGGCATGATCATCCGGCACGTCAAGGCCGAGCTCGCCGCCGCGAACATAGATTCGGCGGAGTTCGAAAAGGGCGGTCTGACCATCACCACGACGATCGACCCGGGAGTGCAGAAGGCGGCCGAGGAGGCCGGCTCGCGCGGCAGCAAGGAATCACCGATGCACGGCCGGCCGAAGAGCTACCAGGCCGCGGTCATCGGCATCGATCCGAATACCGGGCGAGTGCTGGGCTATTACGGCGGTGACAATCCCGTCGGAACGGACTACGCCGGCTATATGTCCGGCGACGGCACCGAGATCACCGGTGGCCAGTCGCCCGGCTCGAGCGCCAAGATCTACACCTTGGCCGCGGCCTTGAAGGAGGACATCTCCTTCAAGACGAGGTGGGACGGCACCTTGAAGCGACCGAACGGCACCGCCATCAGCAACGCCGGCGCGGACCCCGGCTCGGTCTGTTCGGACGGCGGCGGGGTCAAGTCCTGTGACCTCGAGACCGCGACGATCCACTCGTACAACTTCCCGTTCTACTGGATCGCCGACAAGATCGGCCGCGACAAGGTGATCAGTGCCGCGGTGTCCGCGGGCCTCAAGCACATGTTCAACGACGACGGCAAAATGATCGACCTGGCCGATAGCAATGCCACGACCTGGGAGAAGAACTTCGACAACGAGGTCGCCTTCGGTCAGTACCGCGTCGTTCCGCTGGAGCACGCCGAGGGCGTGGCGACGGTCGTCAACGGCGGCGTCCACCACGCGGCGCACTTCATCGAGTCCGTGAAGCAGGTCGACGCGGAGACCGGTACCAAGAAGACGATCTACAGCGAGAAGGTGGCCGGCAACCGGGTCTTCGCCGAGGACCAGATGGCCAACCTCGACGGTGTCCTGGCAAAGATCGTCTCGTACGACAACCGCGACCTCAATGGCGGCCGCGAGTCGATCGCCAAGAGCGGAACGTGGGAGTACAAGGAAGGCAGCGGCGACTGCTGGTTCGTCGGCGGTATCCCGCAACTGGCCGCGACGGTCTGGGTCGGCGGTGCCGGCAACAAGGTCGAGCTGAAGGAAACCAACGGCCGGGACATGTTCGGTGCGGGCACGCCATCGAGGATCTGGAAGAAGTTCCTCGACGCCTCGGCGGCCGCGCTCGACATGAAGAAGGAAGACTTCCCGCCGCGGGTCGAGACCGGGAACCCGAACAGCTCCTTCGCCAACGGCCAGGCGCTGCCGGTGGAGACGCCGCAGGACAACAACCAGAACTGCGTGATTCAGATCTTCTGCCAGGACAACAACAACGGCAACAACGACAACAACGGCAACAACAACAACGGCAACAACAACGGGAACAACAACAACGGCAACAACAACGTCGCGACCACGGCGCCTACGGTGACACCGACGGACGGCACCGACGGCAACGATCAGGATGGCGGGGGTTAACCCCGCCTTGCCCTGAAACCGGCGCACGTCTCCCGCACGGAGACGTGCGCCGTTCCTTTTCGCATCCGCTGTCGGCTTCCGGCGCGCGATGCGGCAAGATGCGTTGGCATGAGCGTGCAGCCGCCACCGGACACCGGCCAAGCAGACCTTCCCGCCAACTCCGACGGGTTCGTTCGCGGCCTCTCCGAGGCGATCGGCGGCCCGCTCGGCGATCACGCCGTGCGCCCGGGCGAACGCCCCCGGCGATTCTGGACGGCGGCGCGGATCGTCCTCGCGCTGACCTGCCTCACCCTCGCCCTGCACTGGGTGCAGAAGTCGCCCTGCCAGGACGGCGACTGGCAGAAGAACATCCAGTACACGCGGTTCTGCTACACCGACGTGCTGGCCCTCTACTACGCCGAGGGGCTCAACGAGGGCCAGGTGCCCTACAAGGACCACGCCGTCGAATATCCCGTGGTGACCGGCTACTTCATGGGCGCGCTCGGGCTGCCGGTGCACGCGTACGGCGTGAAGCACCCCGAGATCAACCAGGGCCAGTGGTTCTACAACGCGAATGCCCTCGTGCTCTCGGCGCTCGCCGTGGCCACCGCCGCGGTGATCCTCGCGCTGCGCAGACGCCGACCCTGGGACGCGGCGATCTTCGCTTTGTCGCCGATCCTCTTCGTCACGGCCACGGTCAACTGGGACTTCCTCGCGATCGGCCTGGCCGCGTTCGGCATGTACGCCTGGGCCAAGCGACGACCAGCGCTGGCCGGGATCCTGCTCGGCCTCGGCGGAGCGGCGAAGCTGTGGCCGCTGTTCATCCTCGGACCGATCCTGGTGCTGTCGTTGCGCTCCGCCCGGCTGCGGGCCGCGTTCACCGCGATGGGCACGGCCGTGCTGGCCTGGGTGGCCGTCAACGCCCCGGTGTTCCTGCTCTACCGGGACAGCTGGGACCGCTTCTTCGACCTGAACACGACCCGGCCCATCGACTGGGGCACGTTCTGGTACGTCGGCCGATACCTGGATACGAAGTGGAACTCGGGCGCGGCCGGCGACCAGGGCCCGTTCCAGTGGCTCAGCGACCACATCCCGCAGCTCAACTGGCTGACGTACGCCCTCTTTGGGGTGTGTTGCGTGGCCATCGCGGTGCTGAGCCTGCTCGCGCCGCGGCGCCCGCGGGTCTCCCAGGTCGCGTTCCTGGTGGTCGCGGCGTTCCTGATCTTCAGCAAGGTCTGGTCGCAGCAGTACGTGCTGTGGCTGCTGCCGCTGATCGTGCTGGCCCGGCCGCGCTGGGGGGCGATCCTGGCGTGGACGGTCGCGGAGTTCGGCTACTTCACGGCGTTCTATGCGGAGTTGCTTGGGGCGGGGGGCAAGCCGGTTATTCCGGAGGGCACCTTCGTGCTGGCCGCCAGCCTGCGACTGATCACGGTGGCGATCCTGTGCGGCCTGGTGGTGCGCGAGATCTGGCACCCGGAGTTGGACGCGGTGCGCGAGACGTACTCCGACGACCCGGATGGTGGGGTGGTCGACCACGAGCCGGACGCGGGGTGGGTGACCTCGCTGCGGCGTCGGTTGCGCCTCCGGGGCGGGACGGCGGTCAGCCCGGAGCCGCCAGCCCAGCCGGAAGCAGCCGCCGTCCCGGTGTGAGCGGGCGGTCCCGGTGTGAGCGAGGCGTTCCGGTGTGGGCGGGCGGTCGGTGTGAGCGGCTGTTCGGCGTGGGCGGGCGGTCGGCGTGAGCGGGCGTCGGCGTGAGGTTGGGCGTTTGATCGGGCATCAGATTCAGATAAATCGCCTTTATCCGGAACTAGCCGCGCCAACATCATCGATCTTGGTCAGTTTTCGCCCATAGGCGGGCTGCCCATAGGCGGGCGAAAAGCGACCGAACATTGCCGCGCCGCCTCGCCGGGCGCCTGATTCGGACCCGGCCTCCGGTTCGGGGCGGGTCAGTTGAGCCGGAACAGGACCGTGTTGTCGTCCAAGTCTTCGCGTTGGACGCCCAGCGTGTCGACCGGCACGTCGCCCGAGCGTTCCCATGGCGTGCCCGCGACCTGCGAGCGGAACAGCAGAACCGTGGTGATGCCGAGCGAGCGCAGATATTGAACGCTGGCCTGATCGGGGAACGCCACGACGTTCTGCCGCAGCTGGCTCTGCCGGACCGCGGCGAAACCGCCGGCACCGTTCGCGAGCGGCTGGAAGCGGGAAGTCGACCACAGCATGCTGGTCGGGTCGCTGAGCGCGGACGTGGGCAGCACCAGGGTCGGGCTGGTCACCGTCCGCATCGCCGTGGGCTGCGCCGGCACCACCGGGTGGGCGGTGGCATTCCAGCCCTCGACCAGCACCAGCAGCAGCGGAACCAGGGTCGCGAGCCGCATCCAGGGGCTCGGCCAGGGCGGCATCCGCTGGGCGGCGAGCTGCTCCGCGCGCCGCACCACCTCGGCGACGGCGCCCGCGGCAAGCACCGCGAGGAGCAACGTCACCCAGAGCATCAGCCGGCCCGGGATCCGCACGCCGAACGACCCCGGCAGGTGCCCGAAGAGCGGGAAGTAAGTCCAGCGGCCGGCGAAGAAGGTCGAGCCGAGGGTGAGGATCACAGCGGCCGCGAGCGCGAGCACCAGCAACAGGCGCTGCCACCAGGTCCAGATCGAGAAGACCAGGCCGACCAGGGCCAGGGCGTACAGCACGAAGCCCGGCAGCAGCGTCATCTCGGCCGGCCAGCCCAGCGAGGACCGTGGCACCGCGTGCGGCGCTCCCCAGATGCGGGACTGGGCCGGACCGATGAGCAGGCTGCGCAGCGGCGGCGAGAAGAACGCGATCTCCGCCCGGGCCGAGCCGTCGCCACCCGAGCGCAGATAGGGGATCGCGATCAGCCCGCCGATGCCGGCGACGATCAGGGCGCCCAGCACGTCGGTGATCAGCAGCCGAGCGCCGAGCGTCGGCCTCTTCCGGCGCAGCCACCGGATCGGCACGGCGATCAGCAGGAAGATCAAAATCCCACCCAGGACGTACGCGAACGGCAGTCCCAGGGAAAACCCGAGGCCGATCTGCCAAGCGGCGACCAGCCAGCCGAGCGTGGCCCAGCCCGCGTGCCGCCGATCGGGCCGGAAGCCATAGCGCATCGACCAGCCGTGTCCCCGGGCGAGCATGGCCAGGGCGAGTGGAATGCCACCGGCCGACACGATGTCGAGGTGCCCCTCCTGGGCGAGCCGCCATGGCGCGTAGGCGAAGGCCACCGCTGCGACGGTCGCGCCCGTCCGGCCCGCGCCGAGCTGCCGGACCAGGGCGTACCCGCCGATCACGAGCAGGGCGTGGGCCAGCACGAAGAGAATGTTGTAGCGCAGCACGGCCGCGAGCGGTCCCTCGCCGAGCATGCCGGCCGGTGCGTAGCCGAGCAGGCTGTCGCCGAACGCGAAGTTGTACGCCTCCGGGAAGAAGGCGTTGGACTGCCAGAGCCGGCTGGGATCGGTCAGCAGGATGTGCCCCGACCAGGCAATCTGCCAGGCCTGGCGGGACGGGTCGTAGACATCCTGCGGCACGGTGTGCAACGGATAGCGCAGCGTCGGCCAGGTCAGCACGACGGCCAGCACCAGGCTGCCGTAGATGACCAGCGCATATTCGCCGATGAAGGTCCGCCCGACGGCCCGCGTCGCGCGCCGGATCCGCCCCGGCGGCCGCTCCAGCGTGGTGGCGAACGCCGTCCACGGATCCGGCGGCGCCCCGGGCGGCCGGGCGGTGGGCAGCCGCTTGCGCCGTTTGCGCCCACTCGGATCGGCCGTCCCTTGTGGATCTTGCACATCGTCCGCCGAAGTCGCCACGTGCCGGCCGCCCGGTCCGGATTGCAATGCCGTGCCCGATTCATCCCCACTGGCGGCATGTGCGCCACCCGCTGGCGGCTTGTCCTTGGTGGCCAGCGCGGCGCCCGCCGGCTCTTGCTCGCTCCGAGCGTGTGCACCGCCAGCCGGCCTCACGTCGCTCGGGCCGGACCCGGCGGCGTTGCCCCGTGCGTGTGCGCCGCCGGTAGGCTCGACGTCGTTCGGGGCGGATTCGGTGGCTTGGCTCTGGGCGTGTGCGCCGGCAGGTGCCACGCTCTGCGGGCCGGATCCGGCAGCGCGGGTGGCGCCTGCGGGTTGGTTGCGGCCCGTGGCGGGTCCGGCGGCGCGCATGGCGCTCGCCAGCTCCCGGTCGCTCACGGCGTGCGCTCCACCGGCCGATCGACCTTGGCTCGCGGCGCGCGCGCCCACTGCCGGCTCCTCGGGGGTCAAGGCGTGCGCCCCAGCCGTTGAATCCGCTTGGCTCGTGGCGTCTGGCTCTTTCCGGTGGCTGGCGGCGGGTGCGCTGCCCGCTGACCCCGGCTTGCTCGCGGCGCGGGTGGCATCTGGGTGAGCCCGCGCGCCAGCGGACGAACCGCTGTCGCCGGATCCGGTCGGTGGGGTGGGCGGCCGGATCACGGGCGTGGGGCCCGGCGGCTCTTGGGCGCGCCGCGGCTGGTCGGTCGTCATACCTCTCCCTCGGACCGCTGCGTCAGCTCGCCGCTCCCTTGCGCAGGAGCGCGATGTCTGCCGTCTGCCCGTCGACACCGCCGGGGGTTTCGACGACTGCCGGGGCGCCCGCGGCGCGGATCGCGGCCACCACCAGGTCGGGGTCGATCTTGCCATTGCCGAGGTTGTCGTGCCGGTCCTGGCCCGAGTCGAACGCACCCTTGGAGTCGTTGGCGTGGATCAAGTCGATCCGGCCGGTGATCGCTTTGACCCGGTCGACGATCCCGACAAGATCCTCACCGCCCGCGTACGCATGGCAGGTGTCCAGGCAGAAGCCCGCGCCGAACGGGCCCACCGCCTCCCAGAGCCGGGCCAGGTTGTCGAACCGGCGAGCGATCGCGTTGTCGCCGCCGGCCGTGTTTTCGATCAGGATCGGCAGCGGCAGGCCGCCGTCCTTCTCCGCGTACTCGAAGGCTTTGCGCCAGTTGTCGAAACCGACCGCCAGGTCGGCGCCGTCGCCCACGTGGCCGCCGTGCACGATCAGGCCTTTCGCACCCACCTCGGCCGCCGCCCGGGCGTGCGCCATCAGCAACTTGCGGCTCGGGATCCGGATCCGGTTGTTCGGCGAGGCGACATTCACGATGTACGGCGCGTGGATGTAGATGTCCACGTCGGACGCCCGCAGGGCCTCGGCGTCCGCACGCGGCTTGGGCGACTTGTAACCCTGGGGATCGGTCAGGAAGAACTGCACGGCGTCGGCGCCGCGCGCCTGGGCGGCGTCGAGGGGGTCGGCCGGGTCGACATGGGCTCCGATGCGCATGGACCCGAGCCTACGACGCGGGTACGACGCTTACCCGAGGTGACCGTCCGAGCACTGCCACGCGTCACCGCCGTCCCGCGCGTCTCGTTAACGCATTGATCACGCTTACCGACGAGCCGGCGCGTCCGGCCCGAGCTGGGAGATGGTGCATGTCGCGGCAGTTCCGACACCGGGTGACGGCGGTCGTGCTGGGAGGTCTGCTCCTCGGCGCCCCGCTACTGACGAACGGGACGGCGAACGCCGGCCAGGTGGAGGGCGGCGGTCGCCAGGTGGTGTTCGGCGGTGGCGTGCTCGGCCTCTCCTGCCGCTCGATGCCCGACGTCGAGTCGATGACGGTGCCCGCCGAGAGCACGGTCACAGTTGTCAATCGCACCGGCCACAACGCCCGCCTGCTGCTCGGCGGCGACGAGAAGGGCGCCCTGCCGAACGACGGCTCGACCCAGGTCCTCTTCCGGCGCGGCACCACGGCGGTCGCCCTCGACCCGGACTGCACGCTCGGCGATGACGCGGCCCCGACCCTGGTCACGGCCGCACCGACGATTCCGGCGGTGCCCGGCCCGATCCCGGCCCCGGTGATCACGGTGCCGTCTGCCGGTGAGCCGTCCGGTTCGGACTCGCCCCCGGCGTCCACCACCGCCGGGTCGTTGCCCGATTCGGCCGGTTTGCCGGCGAGCAGCCGACCGCAGCGGGCGACCATGGGTGCCAGCAGGGAGGGCGCGATCCGGACCGGCGCCCGGAACAGGCCCGGCTCGGCGGCGGCCACGACCGCTGCGACGCAGGCCATGCCGCAGGGTGGCCGAGCGCTTCACCCCAAAACCAGGACCAGCCGGAGTACGACGGGAGCCGCGCCGGCGCTCGCCGGAACGCTGCCGGGGGAGAAAAAGGAGCCGGCTGGCGGCGTACCGTCGCTGGATCTTGCTCTGGCGCCGGGGGCCGCGCCTGCCGTGCCCACGACGGAGGCCGCCGCGGCCGAGCCGGTCGCGTCGATGCAGCCGATGGAACCGGAGCGGCCGATCGGGCTGCTCGCGCTGGTGGCGTCGGTCTGCGTCATCGGCGTCGGGGTCGGCGCGATTCGGTCATTTGTGGCGCAACGTGCATATCGGTCCACGATCGCGTAGACTCGCTGCCAGCAAGCTCCGCGGGGCGGCTGTGTCCAACCTCATCGGTGTGGTCGTTCCTCCCCAGGTCCCACCCAACGAATGCGGATCGGACGCCCCGCGGCTGAAGGAGAGAAACGGCTCTGTCCACGGACGGGGCCGTTTTTTCGCGATCCGGACCGCGCGGGTATGCTTGCGCGGTTGCGGCGCGGCTCATGCCCGCCGCGGCGGACACAAGACCTCCTGCCACGGAAAGACCGTGGCCGCTCAGCCCACAGGAGGTGAGATTGTCTTGCGTCATTACGAACTCATGGTGATCCTCGACCCCAGTCTCGAGGAGCGCACCGTCGCCCCCTCGCTGGATCAGTACCTGAATGTCATCCGCACCGCGGGCGGCTCGGTCGAGAAGCTCGACGTGTGGGGCCGTCGTCGGCTCTCGTTCGAGATCAACAAGAAGGCCGAAGGCATCTACGCCGTCGTGGACCTGCAGGCGACGCCCGAGGCTGTCGCCGAGTTGGACCGCCAGCTGCGTCTCAACGAGTCCATCCTGCGCACCAAGGTCATCCGGCCCGAGACGCGCTGACTTACCGCTCACTCTCGTTTCTTGTCGGAGGGTTCTGAGAGCCTTCCGGCTAGGGATGTTTGAGGGCGCGAGGAGAAGGTCATGGCAGGAGAAACCACCATCACGGTCGTCGGCAATCTGACCGACGACCCGGAGCTGCGCTTCACCCCTTCGGGTGCGGCGGTCGCCAAGTTCCGCGTCGCCTCGACGCCGCGGACGATGGACCGGCAGTCGGGCGAATGGAAAGACGGCGAGCCACTCTTCCTCCAGTGCAACGTCTGGCGTGACGCGGCCGAGCATGTCGCCGAGTCGCTGCAGCGTGGCGCTCGGGTGATCGTGCAGGGCCGGCTGCGTCAGCGGTCCTACGAGACCCGCGAGGGCGAGAAGCGCACCGTCTATGAGCTCGAGGTCGACGAGATCGGCCCGTCCCTGCGCTACGCCACGGCCAAGGTGCAGAAGATGTCCCGGTCCGGCGGCGGCGGAGGTGGCTTCGGCGCCTCCAGCGGCGGTGGTGGCGGCAACCGGCAGCCCAGCACGACCAGCGGCGGCGGCGGAGGCGGCAACAACTTCGACGACCCGTGGGCTACCGCTGCTCCGGCCTCCGGCGCTCGCGCATCGGGCGGCGCCAGCAACTCTTCTTTCGACGACGAGCCACCTTTCTAGCCGGCCGGGCCGAGTCGCAGCACAGCGGCGGGGCCCAGCGGCGACATGACATCAGGAGTAAGAGCAATGGCTAAGGCTGCGGCACTTCGCAAGCCGAAGAAGAAGGTGAACCCGCTCGACAAGGACGGGATCACCTACATCGACTACAAGGACACCGCGCTGCTGCGCAAGTTCATCTCCGACCGCGGCAAGATCCGTGCTCGGCGGGTCACCGGCGTGACCTCGCAGCAGCAGCGGCAGATCGCCCGCGCGGTCAAGAACGCCCGTGAGATGGCGCTCCTGCCGTACACGGCGACGGCGCGCTGAGGGGAGGCACCGAAATGAAGATCATCCTCACTCAGGAGGTGTCGGGCCTCGGCACCCCCGGCGATGTCGTCGAGGTCAAGAACGGCTACGGCCGTAACTACCTGCTCCCGCAGGGCTTCGCGATCCACTGGACCAAGGGCGGCGAGAAGCAGGTCGCGGTCATCAAGCGGGC
>Ga0307512_10002597_pt1 | contig 22434 bp, 20 predicted proteins | sample 14_EM_MG_FD_200267 | JGI IMG/M metagenome (GOLD analysis project Ga0307512, IMG submission 200267) | Populus trichocarpa ectomycorrhiza microbial communities from riparian zone in the Pacific Northwest, United States - 14_EM | ecosystem: Host-associated > Plants > Roots > Unclassified | place...
CAAGCAATAGTCCGACTTTGAAACATATTCTGATTTTTGTCTCTCGATACGCACTTCGAGTTTAGTCCTGCAATATCCACATCACCTGCGTCCGACCCCGCCCGTTACACTCGCAAAAGCAAGCCGACACAGACAAAATGTATGGAGTGAAGCCAAAGTAAAACCCCACTCCCCCCCAAAAAGGGGAAAGCTTGGCAAAACCAGGCGTTGAGTGTGGTTGTTGAAGGTGTGTGTAACTCTCTACTTCCTGGCTGTCGGGGGCAGATTCAGAGTTGAAGAGCGCGTAGAAGATGATTAAGATTATGAAAATTCGTTCCACCATGGCTGGAGAGGAAGTGGTGGTGGTGGTTGAGAAGAGGAAGTAGTAGTGGTAGTAGGGGCGAAGTCTTGTCAATTCCCTTGACAAAATCTCCACAACATTGTCATGTTGAAGAATGTGATTATTTTAACATGGCATTCTTGAACGTGAAAAAGGTATCGATGTTAGACAATGGAATGACGAGGGGGGTAGCAATACGATTGGAGCAAGAACGATCAACCGACTATCCTCTTTAAAGTACTCTGTGGCTTTTTTGCCATGGTAGCCTTGTCCAGAAAGTCGGCGTCCTTTCTTCCTTCATTCCACTTGACTCGACTTAGTCTAGCTTATTTGAATCCAACTCCAGCTCGTTGAAAGATGGTTTATGGAAGGAAGGGTTTGATATTGAGTCCTTGGGACTTTCTCTCGTCTTGTGTCTATAGTAGAAGTAATGGTGCTAGTATAAGTTATAGATTGGTTGATTGCTGCTAACATTTAGAGAAGCCTTGGAGGTCTCGAGGTTGATATCTGCTGCCTCAATAGAGTTGTTGTATAGCTCGTCAGGGCTGGGAGTGCCATAAGACCCTTCGATACTCAGAGATGTATTGGTTAGACACCCGTTTCTCCATCATCCTCACCATCTCTCTCAGCTCATTCTCATCTAGAGTACTAAACTAAAACATTCTTTCTGTGATGGGTGTGAATCTGATGGTTGGTAGTTAACATGAGCATTCAAATACTCTACACCCATAGTTCATATCACAGGTTGCTCTGAGGCTCGAAAACGTAGCACGGACTCTCAAACACTGGGTCACTGCTACAATAATTCCTCAGTTCCATAGGCGTTCTTGATTGTAATTTGGGCGCAAGTGGCCTGTAAGTGCCATGGTGGCATGTGGTGGTGGTTGGGGGATGACTGAGGAAAAATGTTGGAGATGGAGCTGCGGTGGTGTTTTGAAAGCCGCCAAGCCAAACCTTCAGATCAATCATGTGACAGTTCGGGATTCGCTGATTGCAGAGCTGCTTGGTCAAATACCTAACTCAGTTAGCTTACTCCAGTAGATACTGTACAACGTGGTCCTTCAGAATTTCACACCTCCACCTTCCCCACCTCTATCTCATCCAAATCACCCGTTACAATGGAAGCTCTCCTCCCCCATCTCGACCCTATCCTCGCCGCCGTACGTCCTCATCTCCTCCCATTAATCCAAGGACTCCCAGCACCAGTCCACAAATTCGGTCTCGACCAGCTAGGGGAAGCCTGTTACGCTACTATCATTGGCAAGCTTGACCTTTCCTCGCAGCCCGAGTGCACAAAGCTCGCCGTCTCCAAAGCACTTGGCGTCGGTATCGTTGCACTATCTACCGTTGTAAAAGTCCCACAGCTCCTTAAGCTCGTCAAGTCCGGATCCTCAAAGGGCGTCTCCTTCAGCTCATACGCGCTCGAGACGGCCGCCTACACTATTACCCTCGCCTATAACTTCCGCTCCGGTAATCCGTTCTCGACCTACGGCGAGATTGCACTCCTAGCCGCTCAGAATGTTATTATCTCTCTGCTTGTGCTGGCTTATCGGGGGAGAGCCGATGCCGCAGCGCTTTATGCTGCCGTCCTAGCATCCGCTGGGTACAGCTTGTTTAACGAGAGTATCATCAATAAGGAGACGATGGTTATGATACAGGCTGCTGCCATCCCGTTGGGTTTGATGAGCAAGGTGCCACAGATCTGGACGATTGCCAAGGAGAAGAGTACTGGACAGTTGTCCGCTTTTGCTGTAAGTGTTCAATTCCAATGTCGGAAAAGATGGTACTAATGATGCCTGTGCGGAAATCAGGTCTTCAATTACCTTTTCGGTTCCCTTGCGAGAATCTTCACCACTTTGGCCGAGGTTAATGATCCTTTTATCCTCTATGGTTTCCTCGGTGGCTTCGCCTTGAATGTCGTACTGGCCGTACAAATGCTCTGGTACTGGAACTCTGGAACGAAGCTGGGAGCCAAGAAGGAGAAGAAGCATTACCCGACCGGTGGAAAGGGTACCCCAAAGCCAAAGAGCGGCGGGCGCAAGAAGGCTTAGTGCTTCTGGAGTCGTATTGTAATGGATTAACGTATTTTTTCTGTACCATTTTTCTTGGTTTGTTTATTCTAGGCTGCTGGTAGTTTATTTGGCGATTGTTGGTCATAGAGCTTTGTCAGTGTCTCATTTAGTGTATCATTTCTGGGTAATTCATGCGATATTTGTCTATGATCTCAACTACTTACTCCCAGTGAAAATCGTGTGAATAACCCCAGCTGTTTGGAGCCTATGTTAAATTACGTCGCTCACAATCCAGGTATATCCATCTAAACCAAAAAATCCAATGCCCAGAAACGCCATCAACCCACCCCTACCTCTTCTTCGGCAACGGCGTCTGTTTCTCAATCGGTACGCCAGTAGTACAAAACCTCAAAACACCCGTCAGCGCATTCATCTCTCTCTCCGCGCGTCTCTTCCTCTCCTCCGCGCCTTCCCCCTCCTCCCCACCCAGCACCCATTCCTCCTCCCTCACCGTCCCCTCCTCGCGCTCCTCTGCAGTAACAACCTCATCATACCACTCCCTACTCATCTGAATCTTCTCCACAATCTCCGCGGCCTTCCCCCACAGCTCCTCAGTCGCAGCATCGACTGGCAGAGCCTGTAGCGCTGCCCACACGCTATCAAACGTCTCTGGCGGCGGTTTCTTGGTCAGGAGCGTAGTGAGCAGGATCTCGTGTGTTTGTGCGGGAAAACTAGGGAGCGGGTAAGATGTCAGTGCGCTTGTGGAGTGTGCGGGAAAGTGGGTGTGGAGTGTTGAGGTGAGGGAGTCGAGGGCGGAGGAGAGGACGTTGAAGTGGGATTGTAGCTGCTCCCTGGGGTTTTGTTAGTGAGTGCAGGATTTTGGGAGAGGGGGAGAGAGAAAGGGTACCAGGGAGGTAGCTCGTTTGGTGGCTTCCGGATCAGAGAGATGCGGAAGGAGTCTAGGGTTTGCACGAGTTGTTGGATTCGTATTCGCGAGGATTCGAGGGATTTTTGGGGATTGTCCATGGTGTGTGTGAAGTGGAGGTGCGGAGGACGGTTTGAGATGTCGTTGGTTTTGGGTGTGGCTTGCGAGGATGTTAAGAGCCGCAAGGCCAAGCTTTGACCAGGGCTCAAGCAGAGTAATGTACTTTAGGTAGAGTACTATTCCCGTAGATCTAGTACAGCCTGAGATATTAAGCATAAATGAACCTGTTTCTGTTCTTGAAACATATCGCTATGTGCCCATTTTGGTCGGTTATACTCAAATAAAGAACTAGTCTTGTCAGACTAGCAGAGAACGACACTCCCGCAGAACTTTCGCCTTATAGATAGTGGCCTCGAATCAGGCTCTCAGTTATGTACGTGTGGACTAAGATGAAAACGGAAGTGATAAAAAGGGAATAGTGTGGCGAGGGAATGAAGTTGTGAGAGAGCCTGGAGACCTTGCTCCATACAAAGTTCCCAGGTCAACCCGGTTAAAATTTCAACACCATGGGTTTGAGCTGGGTTTGCACAGAAAGAAGAGTTCAAGGGAAAAGAAATCAACTTTATATGGGGTACTAAGCAAATTGGACAAAATTTGTTGTGTAAAGTGATTGAGAGTGACTGGGTTAAGCTGGTAATGACCCAGATCAGGTTCAGGTTAAGGCTGCAGTGAGTGCAATGTGGTGGATTTTTTTAAAAAAAACTCGGCATTGACTCAGGTAGCTGTAAACTAATACCCCCCAAAAGCTCAGCTCTCTGGAGGTAATTTGAATTTTTGGTGGAGTGATGTCTCCAGGCCCTCACCTCACTTTTTTCATGATCTCAATTTGGATCAGACTCATAATTTCAGTTAGTATAAAATCACGTGAGATCAAGGGCCGGGGTACGAGGCCATATAGATAGTACTTATCATTACCATAAATTATAAATTAGAACTGGTATCGTAAGGACAAGCACAAACACAACCCCATGCCAAATCAAAGAGGTCCCATCCCGTTACTTCAGGTCATACAATCTTGAAAACACGTTCCGACTCCACCCATCCTCTTGAATGACCGTCTCTCGTATCAACTTATATCCACCAATCTTCGGCAGAAGAACCGCCCAGAACAGCCAATAAACTGCGCCAGCCAACAAAAACCCAATCCCTACTAAACAATGCAAATAGTATGGTAAATGTTCGTACACACTTTGGTCTTCCTCCGGTGGTAAAAATGGTGCGACAATGAGATATACATTTGCCAGATTGAAGACGACAACGACCGGAAGTGTGGCTCTAATTGAAGGATTGTAGTCGGGGAATTTCGACCAGTTGAGGTAGATGTAGATCAAGCCTGCCGAGACGAAGAAGTTGACAACTGAGAGGGGATAGGTAATGACATTGAGGATGAAATCTAAGAAGGGATGCGTCAGCTATAGAGGGTGTCAGGAATCGTGAGTACACACTGTAAGCATCTCCCGGAGGGGGCGCAAGCATGATGATGACTGACACCACCCAATGCTCAAAGAGACCGGCGAGTGGGGCCTTGAATGGCCTATTGGACGCGAAGAATTGAGAAAACGGCAGAATCCCTTCGCGACCAAGTTCCTGGACAATTCTCCCCTGGGAGAAGATAACACTGAGAACATTTCCGAACGCCGATAATGCAACAAAGACACTGAGGGCCTTATCTGCTGTGCCACCGAACACGTTTTTGAAGAACGACGCGGCAAGGATCCGACCCGAACTGAGGATTTCGTCTTTTGGTACGGCTGCAAAGTAGGCAATATTAACCAGCATGTAGAGGATTCCGACTAGTATCAGAGCTGTTGGTGCCGCAATTTTGAGCGTGTGAATTGGGTTTCGGGTTTCACTTAAAGCCTACAAGGTTTCTGTCAATTTGATTTTTCGCTGTAGCGTTTAAAGATCGCTCACGTAGTTGGCATTGGAATACCCCACGAAAGACCACATGACGTTATATAGCGCATTCACCACGCCATAAGCAGACCCTGTAGTACCCTCGAAGGCATTCGTGAAGTTGTCCGGCTTCGGAATCTTCAGAGCTCCTCCAAGCGCTGCCCATCCGGCAACAACAATGATCGAAATAACCAACAGCTTGACCAGTCCCAGAAAGTTTTGGAGACGAATTCCCCAGTTAAGCGCCAATCCATGTATCAGGAATGCAGCAGTTATGCATGCCAACCCAATTGCTCTCTGGTTCCACCGATCAACTTCGACATCGGCAGCATGGAGGATGTATTCTCCAAAGACAACGCTGTTTGAACCCGCCCATCCGAGGAGAAACACATAGGATGCAAACATCCCAGTTGCAAGAAACTTTGGGTGCTTGTAAACGTATTCGAGGTAGTTTTTCTCTCCACTAGATTTGTAGTACCTAGACGTCAGCAGTCTAACTTGGAATCATCGCTTTATGGCTAGTTGCTCTAACCCGTTCCGAGGAATCGCGGTTCCAAACTCGAGATAAACAGCCATACCAGTAGCCGAAATGATAGTACCAGCAACCCATAAGAATAATGCGAGTCCAACACTACCACTCATGGATAGAATGGCGCTGGGGGTCGCAAAGATGCCGGTCCCCACCATCCGATTGAAGATGAGAAAGATTGCACTGAGGACACCGATTTGTCGCCGCTCCTCCGTAGTTTGGTAATTGACATTTCCATCCACTGCGAAGCCGAGCAACTGTCAGCATTCCAGTCACGATGAGGGGATGAATGAATGAAAATGATTCGCAACGTATGGGAATTATTTCACAATGGGCTAAAACATACAAACCTCTGCAACCTTGTCCGTCTTCACCAAATATGTATTGATCCCGTCCCCTCCCTTGCGTGTCCCATCAGTTGGGTCCGACATCTTCGTGCTCCGGGTTGCTGCTGACCGATGATTGTCAAAAGTGCCGTACATATATCAACCAGCTGTCGTACAGTTCCCAAAATCTCCTTGCCGTCATGCTGGGGATGGGTTCTGCATCTGTTTTAAATAACGTTCGTACGATCACGCAATCCGACGCGCCCGTAACTCCGTCATGCAAAAAATTCTGTAGTCCCAAAGAGGTAAAAAAAAACCAGCATCACAGGCCGATGAGAGGGCCAAATAGGAGACATCCCAGGTACTAGAAGCTCTGTCGATGTACCCGATCAAGGAGCGGTCTTTGCGGGTGGAACCACTACGATTGCACCATCGAATGGCGTAATAGTGGAGAAAATGCACAGATACTCTACTCTATTTTTTTCAACCGATGAACTGTGTGCTTACGAGGGATCGTACTTGCAGTTGTGGAGACCGCAGTACCAACAAAAATGCAGGATTATCTCTGCAGCGTATGATAATCCTCTACTGGGTATGGATTTCTTTGCGGATTGTGAGCCTTTGAGGTCAAATTCCGACGGCACCCCAGACGACGGAATGGCCCGACCATCGAATGCCGAGCCACTTCAAAAAGCTTATATTCAGCCCATGCCCATCTGTGCCGCATTCGAGATACCTGACATGAAAAACGTCATCGGGTTCTGGCACATTGAAGACGGCGGTGATCTGCGCCAGTGATCTTCATCATTGGCCGTACTGTTGTTGACCTTGGCTTGGCGCAAAAGCAACTAAGGCCTATATATTGACAGCATCAGAATTTCAACATCATAGTCACAGACAACGCCTGCGTCAAAACATCACTTAAACCTAGGCCTAAGAAGACATTCTCTTCATTGTTCGCTATCAAGGTCACGAGAGCTTCGTCAGGTCCATCGGCGAGTCCGAGTGATAATGTGAGCAACCAACTACACATCTACTCCGTGCTGTGTCCAACAATAGAGCGCACTAGGGTTGAGCTGTCTTCTATAATAATTCTTCATCTCGGTATGAGCGAAGGCTACTACCACTTTGAGGAAACACGCCACGCAAACCATCACTGGAATCGATCATTCAGAGCACAACCCGTCCGTCCATCATGAATTTACTCCCTCTGGCATAAACTATTGACGACAGACTCAAACACGAGTACGTACGCCACAATCAAAATAAGTACCTTTATCCCCAAAATGCTCCCTAACATCCCAAAATTTCATTGACAAACGTTTACACCAAACCTTTATCGCCCAAGAACACCAACAAACCCAATCCCCACCATATGCAATGGGACCCTGCACAAACACCACCATCATACAATCTCTACATAATTATAGAGCACAAGCGCCAAATATGAACCGGGGGGGATGCAGATAAGGAGAATGGTTACAAGCACCAGAAAACAGGTCCAATACATACAATCAAAGTAACACAACACCTTAGATAAATCCAGAAGAAATGAGAACTAAAAGAGCTAAGGGTATAAGGTTCACATCCACCACATGCCGTCGTAATTTCCTCACGCCTATCTTTATTTACCCAAGCCAAACCCCATGTACAAGCTGTGTCACATATACACATCTAATGGCGTGTCGACAACGCTATACCTGATATAACAGCAAAGAGAATATCAAAGTTCGAACCGTCCATTATTGAGACACCCACTCACTGCCCCTCTTGACAAATTTGTCAAGCAACAACGTAACATCCGCCAAAACGAACCGGCATATGAAGAAGCCGAAAAATTCTGCAGCATGTCGATGACTCAATTCGAAGCCCACTCGCAGCTTCATTGGAACCTTCGCATCGTCGTCAAAGACTGCTAAACGATCTGTACCCCAAACGTTAGCTAATACCATTATAATCTCGGGAAGATGAGTCCCGACTAACCTATGACCTGAGCAGCGTCAAACAGTTTTGCTAATGCAGCCAGATAGGTTGCATGTGGCCCACCGAAAGCGACTGAATCGATGTCCCGTTTCGGCTGTAGGGCGGCACCCGCACCAGCCCCTGCCATTGGCAAACTGGTGTACGTTGAATCACCGTTTGCTGCAGCACTGGCTCCGTAGGTCGAACCTAATGCATTGCTCGACGTTTTCGTACGCAGTTTTCTCAATGAGAAATATCCCTTTCCACCACTAACATTTCCAGTTTTGGTAGTCACCATATTATCATCGCCACCGGATGCCGAATTGTCACCATACAGTGCTTTTGCACCAACACCACCTACTTCATTTCCAAGCCGTTTCGAAAGTACTATTTGTGCGCGGTCCAAAACCCCTTCCAATGCTTGCATCTCGTCGAATATTGAATTAACCTGATCTTGCTTAACTTTGGCAAGTTTTTGCAGAGCTGCGGTGACCAGATCACAAGCATTTATTTTGTCCTCGACAGCCTTTATTTTGACACCCTTAATGTACCAAACCTCTCGTGGGACGAAAAGTTTCGGTGAAATATAACCACCACGAGGGTGGGCAATCGTTTGATAAAAGCACCGCATAAGCCAAAAGGGGCGCGACAAAGTCCCAGGAGGACAAGGTTCCAATGGGACCGGCGAATCGGGGGTCGAGTGATCTATCCCATTACGTAGCGTATTTGGCGAATGTATCTTACTCTCAAAAATGTTCATTCCACCAGCAGTAGGTGGTGGATGGTGAAGAGATCCCATTGTAAAACTAGTCGCAGCAGGTGTTCCAGACCTAGAAAGTCCTTTACGTAGGTTTGATGTACTTGAAGATGCAAACAGATTGCTCATTGGAGTACTAGGCGAATCGACTTCTGGGCTAACAATGTTTCGGCTTCGCAAGCTAGCAGACGAATGTATTTGCCTGAGAGGTGGAACACTTTGTATCTTGGGAGTATATCCAATACGGGCTGGCGAATCTGATCTAGGAATGGGCGAAACGCTATCATCCGAAAAGGTTTTTTGGAGGGGAATTACTGTCAACCCACCATTGGAATTCGGGAAACCGGGGACAGTAGGTGAGGGCAGTCTTCCCCCTTTCATGGTGAGGGGCTGATCCGTATCGGTATCCTGATCGTGGGATGTTCCGGGCCTAGAAGCGGATGGGATATTATGAGGAAGGGGAGACTTAGGTGCTATATTCAGTGGCCGAACAGGTGGTATTGGAGGTGGATCTGTAGCAGGTGCAGAAGGAGGCTCAATCTGCGGAGATGGTCCCTGTATGACGGTGGTAGGAATGCCTGCATCAATTGCTGACAACGGAGGGGGGGTTTTGGATGTTTCGATCTTGAGCGGTTCTAGCGGCTCGGCTAATGAGGAAAGTCTGCGAGTTCGTACACTTGGCGGCCTATTTACAGCCAGCCCTGGTGGTGCCAGCCCGTTGGTTGGCGGTGGCAGCGGTGGCAGCGGTGGTAAAGGTTGGGGGGGTAATGATGGCGGGGGTAACTTAGGAGGGGGTGGGGGTGGTGGTGGTGGTGGTGGCTCTGTTGGCGATGGGCCTATGTCATCAAATTCCAGCTCCTCTGGTGGTACAGGCGGCAGTGACGGTGGGGTTGTAGGTGTTTCAGCAACTGTAGTCAGCGACGTACTTGTAGTCATATGCCCAGACCCCCAGGTAGTACCCGATGAATAGCCACTTGACATGGAGCCCCTTGCTAACGTCCCGTCCGAATACTGCGTCGAAGTCGATCCCCGAGGAAGAGCTGTCTTTGAATCCAGATCAAAATCAAAGTCGAGTGTATACCCTCTCGTCATTTCCTCCAACATTCTCTCCTCTTCAGATTCTTCATCTGTATCGTCATAAAAGCCGAGGTCCGAGTCTCGTTTAGACTTAAAGAACGTCCGTTCTCTTTCAAGTCTTATCCTCTCCCTTTCTTTCTGAATTGCCATCTCCGTTTCACGTTCCACCTCCTTGACCTTCGCCTTGGCTCTCTCAACGTTTTCCCGGGTGCTTTGAACCACCAATTCTTCTTCCGCACCAGAGTAGTCCACTTGATATCCATCATCATAGGCAGCTTCGACAGCGGCGTCAAATTGTGCGTCAAAATCCTCATCTGAAATTTCAACGCGTTCAGCTGGATCCGGTGGGCTTGCACTTCTCCTGACCCAGAGCGGTGATGGCTCGCCCACCGAACTACCTGATTCATCAATCGTATTCAGCCAAGAGGTTGATGCTTCCTCACTTCCTTGCCTTGAATGGGCCGGCTGGAATGACCTCGATGACCTCGATGAAGCATTGGATGCTGACCGCTGAACGCCATACTCAGCAGCCTTCCTGGGTGAAAACCGCGGCGACAATGCTGCAGCACCAAACGCGAAAGAATCTCTATTGCCTAGGAGTCGGTGCATACCCATATCCAGCTCAGGCTCCAGATCTCGCCGCGGTGGAGATCCACGGATTGGCGACAAAGGAGTCGGAATGATGTTATGAGATGGTACAGAATGTAATGGAGGAACGCGCATAGTATCTGAACCCACATATAATGAATCACGCCGTAGAGGTACGGATGCCGCTCGTGAAGGACCATTCGAATGGAGGTCGCTTACTGATGGGGCATTGGATGGGACAAGAGTCGATTCGTCATCATCAATCGTGTATAAGCTCGCTTCATCTGTAAATTCTTCCGTTATAGGTCGAGGGGGGAGCGACCTCTCATACTCCTTGTAGGCGGGCTGCGGTAACTCTTTTATCTCGTTTATCCTTTCCTCATAAGTATCTTTCTACCGTTGCGCAAACGGTAATCAGCATTGGTAATCGCCCCTCCCCTATCGAGTATATATAGACGTCAAGAAAGTGCTTACAATTGTCTGTAACTTCGCGCGGTCATTGTCCTCACCAGCTTTGCCCATGATTTCGCTCAGCAATGCGCACGCATCCTGATAGGCCTCCATAGCACCCTCATAGTTGCCCGCATTGTCTAGAGTAACAGCCGTATGAGCTCTTTCTAGGGCGGATCCCAACATAGCCTTCTGCGATTGAGTTCTATTGTGCGACCCCGGTCTGCTGTGCCTTGACTTCGAAGGGCCAGCCTGAGTTTGCGTGGCGGGCTGTGGCTTGAAAGTCGGCGAGGAAGCACCAGGGGGTGGTTGTTGTATGGGCAAAAGGGTCGTCGTTAGCCCCGGGATTGTCGAGAAACCGTCACTTTCGGGTCGCAGGTTTAGGCCGGGAAGTACCGGAGGTGTCGATTCGACAGGGGGTAAACTCGGTACCTGTTTCCAATGAAAATAGTTATCAGATGCAGCGGTTGATGGCGTTGTGATGGGCGAACTCGGAGGTTGCGGAAGCCGTCGTTGGGGCGATAACGATGTAGAAGAGCTATGTGAAACCCTTTTAGGATTCACGCGCAATACCGGCCGAATTTTGACAACAGCTGCCGCTGTGGCAATCGCAGTCTTGCGACCTAAATCGACGCTGCTACTCCGAGTACTAGATGCAAAGCTGGAAACTCCGCTTGTCGTTTGGCTGCTATAACTTGTCGCCGGCCTCACCGAATCAGCACGTAGACTCCTGCCTTCCGATGGTAGTGGTGGTAGTTCTTTGACGGACGGGAGAGAATTGTCGGGTCCCGTAGAGTTGGCGATGGATCCTTGTCCCTGAGGATGATGAAAGGGACTCGATGGTAGTGAGGAGGAGAAGGACAAAGATGAGGCTGCTGGTGAATGCACCATTCCATACAATGCTCAGAAACTTCCTTTTTTTTCCTTCTCGTGAGTGGAGGAGCGACGAATAGCGTGGCTTCCCCCTTTGGTACCTCTGTCGGGGTTAACTGTTGCTATCAGCGTGGGCGCACGAATTGTGTTCAGAGAGCTAGAACAAACAGAGAGAGAACTGCTACCTATGGCCCAGCGGCTGGGGGCTATTGGACGCCAATGGACCCCTGAAGATGAGAAGAGGCGTGATGATAGGTACGGTATTATTATTTATTGGCAGAGCGTCACAATCGGCTGGGTTCGTTCGTTAGACAATTCAATCCCGAGTCAAGACGCGACTATTCTCTCTCGAGCTGAGTGCCTTTGAGATGTCGCGCGTGTACGGTATCGGCAACCACACCTTGCTCAGCCGGCAATGATCGCCAATTTGCAGAGAACGACAAATTAAGTATACAGTATGTCTCGTAGCCGGCAAATGTTCCGGTGGCTTGCGGACGGCGATGAGGAGGATGGGGGCCGGATCGTGGTGATTCGAGCGAGTGCGGTGGACGATGGAGGGATGGATCTTAACACTTGGAGATGGCGGTACTTCGATACCAGATGGACATTGGTGCTGCTAGTCACCCGTCGAAGCGAGACGGAAAGAGAACGGAGAACAAGAACCAAAGTGGTGTCAGAGTTGCTGCGACTTGTTGTGGTGAGGACGAACGAACGAAAGTGGAATGCACCAAACCGATCGTGAAAGAGTTCATCAAGAGAACAACAACAAATGCAAGCAGACCCACCACCCCACCACACATCTGTGATCGAGTTACCTTATCTCCATCACCAAAAATACTTATACGGTGATACGTCGATTTAGGTTCAATTGCTCTGAAAGAGCTGACGAGACATCTCTAACAATGAGATGTCTCTTTTAATTGGTTGGTTAAGCCTCACCTCCTGAGCGCAACGAAATGAGATGCCAGAGGGAAAGAACACACGACCACCTCATCGGTTATATGAGCGAGCGCCAGCTAGTGTAGATCAATCGCAGCAAAACGGTAATGACGACAACGGTCAATGTACTGCTTCCAAAATTTATTCTCTGGTGTGTTCGCGCTGATAATCAAGGCAGTAAAAAGGAAGCGTGTAACACAACACGAACGGTTTCGGAACAGCAGAATGCTTGCTCTCCGCTGTATGCTCTAAAGAAGAAAACGGTGTTTCTCCAGCCTCTCCGCAAGTTCGGATGAACCAGTTTAATATGGAGGATTCTTCTTCATACGGTTTCTGCTGTATCACTCCGGTATTTTGGCAGGATGAAAACGTTGTATGTCGACGGGAGATCGCAAGGAAACGGACGGCTTCATGCAGCAGCGTATGTGTTGTGTCCAAGAAGCCAAGTTAATAATAATAACACCAACTGCGATTTCGACAAATAGATGGAGCAATTCTTGTGAGGGTCCGAACCAACTAAGTTGTCCTCTATCCGCACCACAACGTTTTACGACTGCAACCACATGCATTCGAACTCTTCGCGCCGAAGAATATACACCTGTATAACTATTACGCAACCCAAGGAAGCACACAAGATGTTAGCTATTAATTTACGGGTATTGTTATTTTGGACGCGAAGTGAGATATCTCTATCTGCACCACAACGTTTTACGACTGCAACCACATGCATTCGAACTCTTCGCGCCGAAGAATATACACCTGTATAACTGTTACGCAAACCAAGGGGGCACACAAGATGTTAGCTATTAATTTACGGGTATTGTTATTTTGGACGCGAAGTGAGATATGTCTAGCGGTTGAAAGCATCTCAAAACAGACGAATTATTATCGCAAGATCGTCTTAACTACATGGAAAAAGGAAATATTGAAACCGATTCAATATCTCAGCTGCAGAAATAGGAACGCGAACAATGCCGGGAGCTTGGTATCTGGTGCTGCAGAAGTCAGCAGTGTCACACAACAGCAGTGGGTCTTGCCAACCGAGATGCAGGGAACTCCCTGGTTAGGTCATGAAGTATCACCACGTCATCGAATATCACTAGGATTATGAGACTTATATATGAACCCGCATACTACGACAGATATTTGCACGCATACATCGCTGTACCTTGTGTCCTGATAAGATGAGCACATGGCTCTCGCGTGAGGGACTCATGCGCGGCGAGGGCTAGATATTGCGGGGATAAGTCCGCCAAGGGCTATGATAGCTGTTGTGACGGATGCCAATTTCATCGCTTCTTCGGACCGAATGGCTAAAGAAATATGCAATCGGCTTCAAGCAAATTGGATAAAACCATATTCCAGCACTTCCAGAGCACTATCGTTGAAAGATTACAATCATTCAACATGCGCGGCCGAATACGCGAGTGCAACCTCTAACACCGAAGCTAATGCGTACATGCGTATAGCGAACTAATACCTAAACCCATCCGAAGCCATATACTCAGTACTACTTAGCACGCAGGGGGAAGCGCTAGGTGAGTAGCACGGTTTAGCGCATAGCTCGGTGAATTTGAGGCGAGGAACTATCTCTCCTTGTCTAGATAGAGATTGGCTAATCATGATCGTTAGACTCTTCCCAAGGAGCGTGTTAAACTAGAAGGCAACAAGTCGATATCGAAATATAACCCACCCAACGACATGGAGGAGGATTTGGACGATCAAGATCAGTCTGACGACGGTGAAGCCAATTTCTACATCTAGTATATAGTCTTCGACTATGTCTCTGTTTACGAAGCCACCCTTACAGCTACTATAATTAGATTTAACGTGAAATTCTGCCCCAAGCCCTCATTCCGTCGTATCAAACCCTCCGTCTGAATCTGTCCTCAAGTGATAGCTGGATGTTCGATGTTTCGGTTAGGATATCGATTTATGACATCGTTGAATATGCCCAGCTGGATGAAACCTTCACAACTTCTCTGCGAATGCAATGCACCGTACAGTCATATTAGCGATCTGGGCAGTTGGACTCGCAGCAGACGGATCTGCCTTAACTTAATTGTCATACAAACAAAGCTAAACGCAAACCTAGCAGGAACGGCAACGATTTTGATTGAAGTGAGGAAGACAAGTGCAGTACGTCGTTGCAAGACTTCGTTCGTGTGCCCTGCCAACTGCAAGTCAATGACATCTGTTTTCTGAAGCACCAAAGGCATCCGTACCCACCAAAGCTTTCCACAGATTACTACTAGATTTGCATTATCCACCTATGTTATTCGTAACCCAGTAAGTTAACTCCAAGCTAAACCTGACTGCCAGCGCCAGCGCCAGATAGCGGTGTTAGAATCCGTGTTCCTTCACTCGCGGCAAGAACCGTGCATGGCATCGCGTAGGAAGCTTCCTCAATTAGCGACTCCTCCCCGTTGTCCAAAGTGAAACACAAGAAGTCAGCAAGGTCGCACTGCAGCAGCTTATACCAAACAAGACGCAGGAAATCCCAATACCTGAAGATCATACATGTATATCAAGACACCCTGATGTGTTTCTACTGTGCTACCACCTCAGACCTTGGGTAACTATAATAAACATATACCAGTCGTAAAACTTTTCCATCTGTTTGTCCCCGGTAAGCCTGCTGAACAACCTTCAGAATTTAGAACATACGCCGATGCGAGTCATTCAGTCGTAACATTCATATCACACGTGTACCTCTGTACCGTCGTTGTTTATTGATTGCCTGCAACTTAGTGCTTAGTGTTTCGCTTACCTATGAAACTGACTGTGGGCCAGTTTGGTACGTGCTTGTATCTCCCAGTGGGCTGCGGATTCTTCGTGAAATCGGCTGTTTGTTGCATGTGTACCTGCATCGTGAGCCTCACAGCTCAGGTCCGTTTGATATGCAGTTGGTGTATGAAGATATGCCTCAGGAGAGCGGTTCATATCAGTGCAGAGCGACTCATTTCAGTACAAACGGATGAGCAAACGGAGATAGATATGGAGACGAATATGAATGTGGATATAGGAGACAAGTCTGTATATATACGGGCCTTCAGGCCTCGAGATGATAGTCAATCAACAAGTCTTTCAAGCATCCAAAGTAACACTGTTGTTAAGATTCATATCGAGTGATCTACGGTGTATATAATTGCCAAGAGATGCTGTATGACAATCAAAATTTTTGTCCCGCGTCTCGTCGTCCCAAAGTTTAGTCTCATCACGCGAAATAAACACCTCCATTCCATCCACTACACCAATGTCAAAACGCACAATTGAAGGTGTCGAAGCCGGTGCACCTGCGGTAGTCAAGGCAAAGAAGCCAAAAAGGGACAAATCGGAGAAGAAGTCCAATAGCGCTGACAAGAAGCCGACAGTCGCTGAGGATGTGGTGATGGAAAATGGTGTCGCAGAAGTGACCGCTGCAGAAAAGAAGAAGAAAGATAAAAAGGAAAAAAAGAAGGAGAAGAAGGCGAGGGCGGAAAGCGATGCGACAGCAACTCCAGAGACTTCAGAACCATCGTCAAAGCCAAAACTCTCCAAGGAGGAACGGAAAGCTGCCAAGAAGGCTGCAAAGGAAGCCGCAAAAAAGCTTGCCGGATCGAAGGAATCCATTACTGATGCTGCATTCTCTACTCATACTACAATGGCTGCTGTTGCAGCTGCCAGGTCTACCGCCACTTATACTCAGAGCGCAGAGTTGACAGCAGTCCCTAACGAGACCATCGAGGCATTCCTCAAGGAGCACAGCGTCTTCATCGACGACCCTCATAAGCTGAACCTACGTCCCATTACCAATTTCTCCTACCTGCCTCCTAACTCCTTCGACTTCACAAAGTTCAAAATCCCTTCACCTATTCAGGCTGCGACATGGCCATTCACTCTCGCTGGACATGACTGTATCGGTGTTGCAGAGACCGGGTCCGGAAAGACACTTGCATTCTCTGTTCCTGCGATGCGTCACGTCCTTGCGCTGGCTGCATCGACAAAGAAGGACAAATTGGGTGTCAGGGTTGTGGTAATTTCGCCAACACGGGAACTGGCAATGCAAATTTTTGAGGTTCTGGAAAAATACTCCAAGGACGCTGGTTTGCGGGCTGTATGTCTCTACGGTGGTGTGCCAAAGGATGATCAGCGCCAGAAACTCCGGACTGCGCAAGTTATTGTCGCCACTCCTGGGCGGTTGAATGACCTGATCAACGAAGGATCCGCAGATCTAAGCAAGGTCTCATATCTAGTTCTTGACGAGGCAGATCGCATGTTGGACAAAGGTGTGTCTTTCCTTCCATTTCCTACTTCGCAATATACGTGCTGACTGGGTGTGCCGCATCGCAGGTTTTGAGGAGGACATCAAACGCATTATCTCTGCATGCCCTTCCAAGGAGACCCGTCAAACTCTCATGTTTACTGCCACATGGCCGCAATCGGTCCGTGAGCTTGCCGTAACCTTTATGAAGAAGCCCGTCAAGATCACCATAGGAAATCGTGACGATCTACGTGCAAACGTTAGAATCAAGCAAACAGTTGAAGTAGTTGATCAGCGGGCAAAGGAGCAGCGACTGCTGCAGCTCATCAAACAGTACCAATCGGGTGCCAACAAGGACGACAGGATTCTCGTATTCTGTCTGTATAAGAAGGAAGCTTCAAGGGTCGAAGGATTTCTTCGCACCAAGGGATGCAGAGTTGCAGGTATCCATGGAGATCTCAATCAGGGCCAGCGCACTCAGGCATTGGGACAGTTCAAGTCCGGAGCATGTCCTCTGCTTATTGCAACTGACGTGGCCGCAAGAGGTCTTGATATCCCTGCTGTGAAGTTGGTCATCAATGTCACCTTCCCGCTTACTATTGAGGACTATGTTCACCGCATTGGCCGAACGGGACGTGCTGGTGCTGATGGCATGGCGTACACATTCTTTACTGAGCACGATAAGGTCAGTCACCGCCGTCGCCAACATATAATCACGCAGCTAATTGACTATCAGGCACACTCTGGGGCCCTTGTCAACATCCTCAAAGCTGCAAACCAGGAAGTTCCAGAAAGCTTGCTCAAATTCGGAACAACAGTGAAAAAGAAGGAGCATTCCTTATATGGTTCTTTCTACAAGGAGACAGATAGGTTTGTCTATCCTTTTACTGCTTTGGATGACCGAGTTTATGCTAATGCTTGGGACAGTACCAAAACCGCTACGAAGATTACCTTTGATGATTAGATATTTATCCAGTTCTAGAGACGAAGTCACGTATAGTTATATTAGATCACCTAGTATAGAGTGTACGATGTTACGGCTAATTCAAAAAGTATTTGATTTATCCACACAACCATGATCATTCTGGAATCTTTATGTGAGAGCAAATTTTCCCCATTATGATTACAATGCATCTCTAGAGTAGAAGCCATCCGAGCCCAAAGCACTCCGAAATTCCGGAATAGATATCAACCAACACCCGTAAACACTGAAGACATAGCCTTAACATCCTAGCTCTCTCTCAAAACTATTATACAATCCCGGCCGCTCCCCACTCCCCACTCTACACAGTCCCACAACTCAACTTATGAAGAGCCCTCTTCACCTTCCCTTCATGATGACGTTTGCTGGCGTCCCAGCTCCCGCTCCCATCGACATCCTCGGGGTCCATCGTTTCGAGCCCATTATACATTTCCTGCTCCACGTCTTTGTGCGACTTGCGGTGTTTTCCAGGGATCATCCGCGATAATCGGTGCCGCTTTGAGGCCTCAAGTACGGACTCCGGAAGCTCTTCGTGCGGTCGAGTTGCTGCGTCTGGGTGTGACAATGTTGTGTTGCGGTCCCTGCGAAAACCGGCTTAGTTTAGAGAGAGATGGGGGGGAAGGAGTGGGGGGTTACGCACTGCGATAGGGGTTCTGGAAATCCGGTATCGTGTCTTGCACCGACGCCGGTTTGTTCGTTGCTGCTTCCTATGTCTGTAATGCCGGACATGATGTGGGGGACAAAAAGAGCTAAACAAGGAAATGGGCTTTGTGGCCTGGCGGACAAAGGCAAAAGTTTAATTGCACAAAGGAAGAGCAGAAAGTATCTTTATACGTGTCAAGGGTATTCACAGTTTCTTGTTGAGGTTGGATTCCTGGTGTGATTTCGATGTGCTTCCAAGTTCCCAATGACGTCGTCCAAGTGACAATGGCCGTCCCTCCAAAAAGAAACATCCTGCTGGCAAAAGCGATTGCTGTGCTCCAAATCCTCACACTTAAAATCTCGAAAGCTGTTCTTGTGATTGGTTACTCTATTGGGCATGCCCAGGGAACAGTCACGATGTTTCTCGGGACCATATCTATCGCAGACGAACATGCGCAAATAGCGGCAAAGCACGTCGCCTAAAGAGGTTAGTCACTTACACCCCATGAATGGCTTGCTTTCTCCGCATTCCCCATATTGTGATAGGTCTAGAGCCTTAACGGTTGGCCAGATGCAGGCTTCTCCGCACTTCTCTCCTCGGAAGCGTTCTTTTTTGTTTGCTTGAATAGCATGGGGATCGCTGGTAGGATGCCGTGGTTAGATTGTCATTGGGGGAGATTAGGTATCTCGGCTGCATTAAGTATTCTGATGCGAAGCGCGGTGTGGTTTGTCTAGAGATTGCCAGGAAATAGAAAAAAAGCTTGGGCCGGAAATTCCAAGTAGGCCAGAAACTTCTACTTATCAACCCGCCACTCCCGCCTCTCCGAACGGTGATCCCCAGCTTTCGCTTTTACCTACCGCTCCCATCTCGACCCAACAACCACAACCAACACAGCTCTTCTTCTCTGAACTCCAAAGCTTTCGGCTTCAATCCACCCCTAGAACTCCCATTTTAAACAGCAGCCCTGGAAAAATAACGATTATGGCGATGTTCAGTAGTAGTAAACGCAATAGTAATTCCAGTAATTTCGGAAATCATCAGTCGATAAGCCGATCATCTTCCTCCTCTCCTGCGCCTAAGAGTTCTCCTGTTCTTGCGAGCTGTTACGCTACCTTGGGTTCTTCGACTGTGGTTCAAGGGTTCCATTATTGCAGTACCGGCGCCAACGGTTAGTATTCTCTTCGATGATTCTACATCTAATCATCGCGCCTCATCGCAATTGATATGCGATAAGCTATGCGACATGCATGCTAACATTTGTTATCGCACTAGGGGCACAGTGGCGCTCCTGAGGCCCCCTCAGGATACCCCAAAAGTCCCCCTTCGAGGAGCATTGCAGAAAGCAAGCATCGCTCGGGCGCTGTTCCAGCAGCTGTCCGTGCACGCTCGCCGACTGCAAGCTCTAACACGAAGGGGGCGTCGAGAACCATCGCAAAGGAGTGTGAGAGACTGCTTTGTGGGGATATGAAGCGGATCTTCCTAGGTGGAAGGACAGATTCGACAACTATCACCCGTCCGATAGGCTCGATTTACAAAAGAGGCAATAAAAGAGATAATAGCATTTTTTACGAGAGCGACGATTCCGAAGAAGACGATTACGACAATAACAACAACAACAGCAACTACCGTTCTTTTGGTGACGATGAAATGAGGTTTATTGAGGTTTGGGACTACGTTGGTGGCACTAGCTTTAGGGGGTTCATCGCGGACAAGGAGGCTCCCCGCGGGAGGGTGGAAAAAACTTTGTTCTTATTCTTTGAACACGTGGCGGATACTCAATTGAAGCACGGGTATGTTGTCTCCTGTACTGTGGTTTATGTGAACGGAATACTGATACGACTTGCAGGCTCATGGCTCTTATCGAATTGGCGACCGAATGCTTTGCCTGCGATCGCCTAGTCCTTTGCCTTGAACGGAACGCAGAAGGACTTCGTAAGTTACCCAGCCAGTTAGCTTAATCAACGTCTACTAACATTGCTTCTCAGACGGTCTTGTCCGCGATCTCGGCTGGGTGGGCTTTGAGCTGGTAACTTTGGCCCATTGGGTGTATACTGAAATCCCAAAGAGCGCTGGCCCATCTGCCAGATGTGGAAGTTTCTCATCCGTGAGCACTTCATCCAGCGTTTTCTCCGACGACGACATTACCAGCGAAAAGTGGCTTTTCATGGGAATGGAGTTGTAAGGGGCGTACATAGTATAGCTTTCCTTTGACAGAGCGTAACACCTTTGTCATGGGGTAATTACTTTCATATCTTGGTGCGCATAAGTTAGTTCGTCGCTTTTTTTATTGTTTCCTTGGTTTCCCTCCTGCCTCTCTATCTTACATACCATTCGTTCGCTGATTGCTTGTACATCTTCTCATTCCTATTTCGTACATTCTGGGCTTGATATTGATGGGGTTTCATACTTCTTTTTCATTATCGGTGGCTTTCGATTCGTAGCTGGGATATGTACCTCTTTTCTGTGATTGTTGGTGGTTGCTTCTGCTCTTTTATCACTTTGGCTTCGTTTGAACAGTTCTTTATTTTTTCTTTTTGAATAATGATATAAATTGAACTGGGCAAACAAACAAACAAACAAACAGATGTTCGATCCCGTTCCCGTCCCGTGTTTCAGATCAACCAATTCCCGTCTCTCTGACCAGCAGCTGCGGCAGTTGATGTGTGATCCATGTGAAACACTGGGGAATGTTTCACCGATCTTAACGCGAACCAACTTGGAAGTTGTAGCAGAAATGGGATATCTGAGGTGAGAGCGACTTGTCTGACATACTCGCTATAAGCTGAGTCCTGTAAAAAAGAGCAACCACAGGTTTCTAGCCTCGGGCCTTGGTGTTTCTAGCACCAGTACCTATTGAGCACTACAGGTTTCGAACCTGCATCCGGTGGCGATGCTCATCCAGCTAGTTAAACTTCTTGTTAGTTCGATGATTTAGCCATGACCTTGCTGATTGCGGTGAGGATTGAAGGGTGGAAATTTTTTCATCTGCTGGCCGGTTTGGGACTTGGGTCATAGATCATCACTCACAGACGCGAGCCTTATCGAGATGAGTCCGACAGAGGGAGACTCGAGTCATCTTGGGTGGAACCCCAAGCTAACTCGTCTCGTGTGCAACACTGCAACCACTCATCATGGCCTTATCATTGTAATTCTGAATACACAATTCCCATATCTGTCCAGCCCTAAAACCCAAATTTAAACCAAACGACTCCGAAAATCAGGCCGCCCAATGCAACCCCGCCCCTTCAACAAGACCCCACCACCACCTCCTCCTCCTGTCCCTTAGGAGTATTAGCCCTCCCCACAAGCATCCTCGCCAATCCCAACGCCTCCTCCTCAAACCACGTTTCCTTCACCGCCTCCAACCTTCTCACTTCCCCCGCCCACCGTCTCCACCTCTCCATCCCCTCTAGCCTATCCTTCACACTCCCTGGCAAAATCCCATTCTCGGCGTAGAGGTACACGCGCATGACGAACCCGGCGACCATAACCTCAGCCAACGTAACCTTCTCCATCCCACCAAAAAACACCCCCCCATCCCCCGCCACCTCAGGGAGTCGCGGCGCAATATGCCCCTCCACCGCGGCCACAATTTCATCCCCCACCTCCTCCAGCTGGCTCGCAGAAAGCGGTTGCTGGAGAACACGGAATAAGGGGGGAACAAGGAATTTATGGAATGTGTTTGTAAAGAGGCGGATTTGAGCGTGCAAGAGTGGGGATTGGGGGGAGAGGTGCGAGGGGAAGAGGGAGGATAGGAAGTCGGTTATGATTTCTGATTCTTGGAGGGGGGTGGGGCCGTAGGTTAGGGATGGGATTTGGCCGAGCTAGAAGGAGGTTAGTGGAGGAGAGGAGG